>Ga0315285_10001085_pt1 | contig 28361 bp, 29 predicted proteins | sample YL17G09_36_MG_FD_203698 | JGI IMG/M metagenome (GOLD analysis project Ga0315285, IMG submission 203698) | Sediment microbial communities from Yellowstone Lake, YNP, Wyoming, USA - YL17G09_36 | ecosystem: Environmental > Aquatic > Freshwater > Lake > Sediment | place: USA: Wyoming | collected...
TGTATCGCTGTCTGACCGCACTGGGCCGCGACGGAGCCATCCACTCAGTCGGCAAGGTCGGCAAGAAGACCTTTTATTCCGTTTTGAACAACGACATTGTGTAAGATAATGCTTTATCGATTTGTTATAGCAATGGAAATTCTTATGGGGAGAGCCAAGGCTTCACCAAACGAATCGATAAAGCAAACGCCAGCACTTTCACCTCAATGCTTTATAAAGGGTCGATTTCAACTTGTTATGATGTGTCTTGAACGTCTTCTCCTCGCGTTTGATTCCGTGAGGAATCCCTCCAAGAAGAGAGAAAGACGAAGTCTTTCGAGCGTTTCTTGCCCAGCAGCCCACGCAGCGTGGGCGCAGCCCAGGGCTGCCAGAGCGTTTTCCATTCAGGCAGACAGAGCATGAGTGAAGAAAAGTTTGAGACAGCGGCGGTTGAGCAGGACCTCAAGGCTTTGAACGAAGACATGTCTAGACCAGAGGCCATTTATTATTTGGCCAAGACCTATGACAATTTGATGAAGCACTACACCAAGAAGCGCACATACTTCTTGGCACCCAGCCAGAAGCCAGAAACGCTAAAGGCCAAGATGGACTGGATTCGGAAGCTCATCACTCTGGCACTGCAGGAAAATGTGCCGCCTGAGATTTTCATGCGAGCGCAATTTGAGGAGCTGACCTATTACAAAATCTTTCCGGCCTTTCCGATATTCGTTTCTGATAAGGCCAGTGAGCGTTTTCGCAAGTGGCTGGACCACAATCAGGTTATTCATTCTGACCCTGCGGCGCGGCAGAAAGCTATTGAGCAGCGGCTAGCGCCTGAAGCTGAGGTGGCTTTGCGGAACAGCATTGAGAGATTTTCAAGGCGACTTCGCAAGGTGCTGAGCATTGTTGGGGTGCTGGATGAGGACATGGCCTTGCTTGAGTTGAAGGTCATGGTGAGAATAGGACATGTGAGTCCTGAATATCTGGTGGTTGCTCCGCTGACAGAAAAGTCAGATGAGCTGAAGGCCAAGAGGACCCAGGCAATGAAAAAGTTGGATAAGCGCATGGTCAAGACCCTTGCTGCTATCCGAGACCGGCTGCGCGAAGAGATTGCTGAGGATAAGGTCTACAAATATGTCTGAAACAACATTCGACTATTCAGCTGCCATACAGAACAAGATACTCGCAATGCTGCTGCTTGAGCCCAGAGGCTTCACACAGAGCATTGATGTCATCAAGCCGGAGTTCTTTGACCACCCAGCCCTGCGTGCGATGGCGGTGATTCTCTACAAGCACTTCCAAAAGTATCACAGCCAAATTGGACTGGAGGAATTCACACAGGAGTTTGAGGAGCTGCTGGGAGCAGACAGCCGCCTTCCGGTTGACGAATATCGGCGCGTGTTCGATGCGGTGATTGATGTCTATGCCAAAGCTGTGCAGGACCCGAGCACATTCGACTATGTGCGCGACAAGGTTGTCGTCTTTGCGCGAACACAGGCGGTGCGCAACGCTGTATCCGACGCAGCCGACATTGTCAAGAAGCAGAAGAACTATGAAGAAATTCTGAACAAAGTTCGGGCCGCTCTGGCCATCGGCGAACTCAATCAGGATATCGGAGTGTTCTATTTCGGCAATCTTGAGAATAGGCTTGAGCAGCGCCGCAATGGGCTGACGCGCCGTGACACAGCCATCAGCACAGGCATTCCTTCATTAGACCGCAAACTGGGCGGTGGGCTTGGGCGCGGTGAGTTGGGAGTCATCATGGGCCCAATGAAGCGCGGTAAGACCATTTTCTCAGTCAACATGGCGGTGGGTGCAGCCACGAATCCTGATGGTGGCATCAAGGTCGTTCATTATATTATGGAAGGTTCAGAGGACAGGCTTCAGGTTCTGTATGATGCGCGAATCTGTGACATTTCGAAAGACCTGGTGGTGCGGCCCGAATACGCCGACCAGGTCAGAGAGAAGGTCAATGAATTCTATGGACGGCCTGGGATTGAGCGCATTGAGCTGAAGCACTTCCCAGCATTGAGTTGCTCGCCCATGGCCATTGAGAACCACCTTGACCGGCTGCGTATGTATAATCAATATGAGCCAGAACTGATTATTGTGGATTATCTGGGACTGATGATAAGCAACAACAAAAAAATTACTGATGCTGGCGACAAGTATGACTTGTTCGGCCAAATCACCAAGGAACTATTATCATTGGCCCAGCGTGGCGGCTATGCTATCTGGCTGCTACACCAGAGCACTCGTGGCTCATTCACAAAAAAGATTGTTGACATGGACGATTCAGCTGATTCAATTGGCCCCATGCGCGATGCCGACTTGATTCTGACGCTGAATAAGTATCAGCCCAGAACTGAGGAGAAAGAAAATCCAGAAGCCATGCGCGACAGCGAGAACAAGATAACTGTTTTCATCGCTGGTGGCCGAGAGGTGGCAGACCGCGAAAGTGTTAGTCTGCGCATTGATAAACTTCGCTGTAAATTCACCGACCTGGAGGGATAAGTGAAACGAAAAGACTTCTTGGCAATGGCGCACTGCACGATGCTTTCAGCTGCAGATGTTCTGGAACTCAAGTCGGCATATGCCACCGAGGCTGATGTGTTGGCCTCCTTCAAGCAGGAGGCGGCGCTGGCCAAGCTGCTTGGCATTGATGCCAGCAATCCTCGCCATCGGGCTGTGAATGAGATTGTCAAAAAATGCTGCCGAATGATTCGTGCCGAAGAGCGCGGCTTTCCTGGTGGCATTGATAGTGTTGATGACCTGGTTGTTGACACCATCAACTATGCACTGCTGTATAAAGGTCTGGTCAGGGAGAAGAAAGATGAGTAAAAAGTTTGTCATTGGTGGCGGTTTATCAGGGCTGGTGTATGCAGCGCTTCATCCTGGTTACACCGTCATCTCAGCGCTTCAGCACAAGGACATGGTGGCCAAGCATATTTCACCAGTAGTGCTTCACTATGATGAAGCTATTGCTGGCTGGCTCAAGGACACATACAAACTTGGTGCCCAGCTGACCTATGTTCAAAGTGAGGTCAAGGTCCGAGAGTGCCAAGTGGAATACAATTATGGCGGCGTGTTCCGAAGGAGCCTGCCAGCAGCGCTCGCATGGCAATATTTCATGAAGAGTCGGCAGGTGAGCTTGGCCATTGGTCGTGATGTGGCGCTCGGAGACATCAAGGACAATTCGTTCCAATTTTTCGACATCGACTTGAAGGTGCTTGAGGTCGGTCTGTCTGCTCAAATCGGCACCCACCATATGATTTCTGATATGGTGACGGCCATCCATGACAATCACATCGAAACGGCCAGCGGTCTCAGCCTTGAGTTTGAGCATTTGGTGTCAACGATTCCAGCGCCGGTGTTCTGGCGGCTGCTGCGTTGGCCTCAGCTGGCCAAGCCCAGCTTTGTGTTCGTGGGCAAGCAGTATTGTCACATTAAGGACTGTCGCATTCCTTCGGAGCAGTTTCCTGAATGGATGACCAAGGACAGCGACACCAAGGGATATGTTTATTATCCCACATTCGACTCGCAGCCCAAGCACCTTTTGCGCATCAGTAATTTGTCATCGGAGGTGGTGGCAGAGTTTACAGGCTCTCAGAAAATCGGCGGCGCGTATGCCGAAGTGCCTTGGGCATACTTTCTGTCACCAGGGCCGCTCCAAAGTCCCTGTGCCAGCATCGAGTTCGTTGGCCGATTCGCGGAGTGGGATGAGAACATTCTCATCCACGACGTGGTGAAGAGGTATCTGTGACAGACAAGAAGGTGGTGGTGCTGGATATCGACAACACGCTGGTCGATTATACGGCGGCGTGGCTCAAGTTTATCAAAGCCAGAACAGGCTTGACGTTCAGCACCATCATTGAGGCCAAAGAAGGTCTTGACAGAGACGACTATGTAAACATGAAGGAGGAATACAGAGCCAGTGGTCGCAAGCGCGACCTTGAGCTTATGAGCCCAGCTATCCCTGCGCTGTTGAACAGGCTGGTTGAGATGGGATGGCGTATTGCCATTGTCAGCTCGCGGCCAGCATACAAGAATCCTATGGTGGCTCAGGACACACTTATCTGGCTGGTGGCTCACAGCATTCCAACTGATTATATCTATTTCACCGAGGACAAGCATCTCTTGATTGAACGGCTATTCAAAGACTGCTCGCACTGCTATGTGATTGAAGACGAGATTGAATTTGCGGAGAAGATTTCAGCCAGCGGCTTCACAGTGATGCTGGTGAATCCTGAAGCCTATTGTCAGACAATTGGCCTCAATGTTTTTAAAAGCACCGCTCAGGCGCTGGAGACCATTATTTACAGCGAAACCCAGGAGGGCAGGGAAGGGGAGGACTCCTGATGAGAAAACCACACCTGCACTGTCCTAGCCACAAAATAAGGTATAATAGAGGAGAGCACAATGAGTAACCAAGAGCCGGTTGTCAAGCTAATCGCTTTCACACCCAACCCCATTGAGGTCATGCTGTTCGGATTCAAGAACATGCACGGCCAGGTTCCGAACTCAATGGAGGAGTTCTTGCTTGACCCCAGCATCACGCCACAGCTGAGGGCTGATTTCGTTCAGTATCTCGCAGCTGAACCACTGAGCGGTGGTGTTCAGGAATTTGTCAATATGGTGTGGGTGTTCAAGAACGTCAGCCGTGCCTTCCAGCAGCAGCTCACGCGTCATCGCACTGCAGCCTATTCTATCCAGAGCATGCGAGTGGTTCCGAAAGAGCACTTCGCTGAGGACCAGCAGTATCACATCCCACCGAATGTTAAGGACCAGGGAGCTTATGAAGATGCTATGCTGGATATCCAGGACAGCTATAATGACATGCTTACATGGGGCGAGCCCACAGAGGTGGCGCGTGGCATCCTGCCATTGAACATATTTTCGCCCATCACCATGAGTATCAATCTGCGAGCGCTGATTGGGCTGATATCAGCGCGGCTTTGTAATATGACGCAGGGCGAATTTAAGACTGTGGCGCTGATGATGATAAAAGAGGTATGTGACAAGATGGGCACTGAATTCAGCTGCCTGTTCTCAGCGCCTTGCGACCGCGATGGCTTTTGTCCTCATGCCATCACCTGTGGCAAGAGCCCACTGCTCCAGTCCTGCAAGGGCAGATTCAATGACCGCATTAAAAGTTTTATGAGGAGCTAATATGAACACAAGAGAAAAAGGCCTGGTCAAGTTTGTCATTGAGCAGCAGAATCGGTTGAGCTGTATCATTCGATACAACAACACTCCGAAAATCAACGGCGAGTCGGTGGCCGAGCATAGCTATTATGTGGCACTGATGTCAATGTTGGTGGCCGACTATTTGACTGACGTTCACAGCATGGCAATCGACAAGCTGAAGCTGATGAAGATGGCGCTGCTCCACGACGTTGAGGAAATCGTTTCGGGCGATATCATCAAGGTGCTCAAGACCGCTGGCTTCAAGACTGAGCTTGAGAAGATGAACGAGCGCAGCATGCAGTATCTCACAGGCATTCTTGAATCCGAGCAGGGCCAGAACTATTATGAGCTCTGGCACACCACCAAGAGCAAGGAAGACCTGGAAGCGCGGTTGGTGGACTTCGTTGACTGGCTGGCGGTGATTGTCTACAGCATCAAGGAGTCACACCTTGGCAATAAGTATTTCGAGGAGATTCTGGAATACGGCTTGCGCTCATTCCAGAAGTTCTCGCTGGACATTCCGCAGCTGACCGGCCTTGTGCGCGAGATAACCATCTATGCGACCAATTATCTTCAGCGCGACCCATTGACTCTTGACAGCATCAACCGCGCTGTCCGCATAGCGCCGCAGGCTGTGAGCTTTGATAAGGAGGAGAAGAGATGAGCAAGGACATGATTCCATTTCCATTTAAGGACGGGAAATTTTATTGGACCGTTCTGAAGGACCATGCAGATTCCAGAATGGTTTCTGATGGTCTATTCAATCACGATGGTGGTATGGATTACTATGTGGTTGAATCTGATGCTCCCAATGATGGCCTTGCCACTCTGTATGCCTATAATAGCAAGGTTGGCTGCTGGCCTCACACATCAGTTGGTCCTGGTGATATTCAGAGAGAAGAAGGCGCTCCTTGGCGTAGAATTTTCACAATTGACCATAGACGTGTTGATTTTGAAGATATTAAGCGTCGTCTGCAGGACAATCATCACAGAGGTCACTGTTTACAAGAGCGCGGCGAGAATGTGGATATCATTTTCGTCATTATTTATAATGGACCGTGGGATGGGGCGACAGGAAAATTTAAATGAAGCCAGTCACGCACCTTCACTTCCACACTGAATACAGCCTTCAGGACAGCCTGGTCCGCATTGACCAGTTGGCTGGACTGATTGAGCGCTTCAATGTCAAGGCGCTGGCCATGACCGACCATGGCACTGTTGATGGCGCTGTCAAGTTTTATCAAGAGGTCAAGAAGACCAAGGCTGCGCCGCTGCTGGGCTGTGAGTTCTATGTGGTTGATGACCTGAAGGAGCGTGAGAGCAAGCATCGCTATCACATGACGGCGCTGGCCAAGAATCGCGACGGCTTCACCAGCATCATGAAGGCGCTGACTGTGGCCAACCTTGATGGGCTTTACTACAAGCCGCGCATTGATTGGGAATACATTTTCACTCACATGCACGACATTGTGGTTATGACGGCCTGTCGCGATGGCATATTGAGCCATCCCAACTGGGATAAGCTGCTGCCGATATTCCTGGAGAAATTCGGCGAGGACTTTTATCTTGAAGCCATACTGATAAAAGACCACAAGCCGCAGTTCGGCGTCAATGACATGGTGAAAAGCATCCAGGAAGGCATGGGCCTGAAGGTTGCTTTCACCAACGACGTTCACTATCTTGAGCCCAAGGACTGGAAGGCTCGCGAGGTCGTGCGTGCCATCAGCTACAATTTCCGCATTGACCCCAACATGAAGCCGGAGATTGACCAAGCTGATATATATATGAAGGACTATGACCAGATGGTCGCCAGCATGAAGGTCTTTGGCTGGAATGATGAAGCGGCGATGACGGCTGTGTGGGACGAGATTGCTGACAAGTGCACTTTTCCATTGGAGGAAAAAGCCGTCAGCATTCCTGTGGCTTATCCTGAAGCCAAGGCTGACCCTGCAGTCTATTTGCGCAAGGTTTGCGAAGAGGCCTTTGTGGCCGACGACAAACTCTGCAATGACGAGAAGGCACTTGAACGGATGGAGTATGAGCTAGCCCAAATCATTGAGGGCGGCTTTGCGGAATACTTCCTGCTGGTTCAGGACATGATTCGCTGGGCCAAGACCAATGGCTGTAAGGTTGGTCCTGGTCGTGGCTCGGTGGGCGGGAGCCTTGTGGCTTTTATCATGGGCATCACCCAGGTCAATCCTCTTGACTATGACTTGGCCTTTGAACGATTCATCAGCCCTGGTCGTCATGACCTGCCTGACATTGACATTGACTTTGAGGACAGCGAGCGCATCAGGGTCATCGAATATATGCGTGGCAAATACGGCGCGAACAAGGTGGCGTATGTCTCCACATTCGCCAACACCAAGGGTCGTGGCTCAGTGCGAGATGTTGGTCGAGTGTTCGATGTGCCACTGATTGAGGTTGATAGAGTTGCCAAGCAAATCCTCGTCCGGTCGGGCGGCGATGCGCGAGCCGACTTTACAGTTGAAGACACAGTGACGCTATTTGAGAATGCAAAGGATTTCCATTCCAAATATCCGTATGTTATTGACACAGCCAAGGTCATTGAAGGGCTGGTCAAGACCAAGGGCATTCATGCTGCTGGTCTGGTGGTTGACGTCACTGACCTATACAGCGGCGAGAAATGTGTCCTGTCCAGAACCAAGGACGGCGAAATCGCTGTCAATTGGGACAAGAAAGACCTTGAATATATGGGCATGATGAAGATTGATGCGCTGGGACTGAAGACACTCAATGTTCTGAGTCGCATAGAGAAGTCTGTCCTTGAGCGCAAAAAAGAGCAAATAGATTTTCTGGCCATTCCCTTTGATGAGGAAAAGGTGTTCGACCTGTTCCGCAGAGCCGACAGTGTTGGTGTGTTTCAGTTTGGCTCTGCCGGCATGATGCAGTATCTCAGGGAATTCAAGCCTATTAATTTCAAGGAGCTGTATCAGGTCAACGCGCTATGGCGACCAGGCACGCTGCGCAGCGGCCTTGCCAGTGAATTCATCTTGCTGAAGAATGGTCAGAAGAAGCCAACTTATATCAGTGCGGCTACGAAGAAGATTCTTGAAGAGACTCATGGCATTGTTCTTTTCCAAGAGCAGGTCATGTATATGCTCAACCGGCTGGGTGATGTTCCTTGGCGCACCACTGACATTATCCGCAAGGTCGTCAGCAAAAGTGAGGGCCAGGAGAAGTTTGAGACCTTTCGTCAGCTGTTCCTTGAAGGCGTGCGGCGGCTGAATTCTATGACTGAGGAAGAGGCCAACAAAGTTTTCAGTCTGATGAAATACTTCGGCTCGTATGGCTTCAATAAAAGCCACAGCGTTGAATACACAGTGCTGGGCTATTGGACGATGTGGACAAAGGTTCACTATCCGATTGAATTCTACTGCGCTTCACTGCAACGCGCTGATGACAAAACCGATATCACCGAGCTGCTCAACGATGCCAACCGCCACGGCTTGCAGGCAAAGCTACCAAACATCAACAAGTCTGACATCACATGGCGCATCGAGGACGACAAGACACTGCGTGCCGGTCTGGATATTATCAAAGGCATCAGCAGCCGTATAGCTGAGGACATCTTCAATGCGCGGCAGACCTGTGGCGGCCAATTCAAAGACTTCTGGGAATTCCGCAAGGCTGTGACCAAGCGTATTGTCAATGTCGGCAAGGTCAAGGTGCTGCTGGTGGCCAAGGCCTTCAGCGACATCATGGACGAGACTACGCGCAAGAAGCTGTTGGTCTATATCAGTGACAATAAGTCGCTGCCAGAAGACGAGGCTCAGCTGGCTGATGTGGTGGCTGAAACTGAAATCGCCATCGACGAGGATGTGTTCAATTTCGAAATGACAGAAGACTATTTCGGCAGCAATAAGAAATTCATCGAAGTGCTGACGCAGAAGTTTGATATCAGAAAGCTCACCATGGTGGGCAAGTCAATTGACACAGGCGTATTGCCATTCCACTGGTATCTGGGCAAATTCGATGAAATGAAATACGGCTACAGAACACGAGTTGCCAAGAGCGCCGACAGTAAAGGTTATGCCACTGACCTGGGTGGCGTTTATGGCGTGTTCCGCGATGACACATACCATGCCTATGCCACTGTGACAGGTGAGCTTTATCACAACCCGAAAAAGAAGGCGCTGATTGAAGAAGCCGCTGGGCGAATTGTCCTAATGTGGGCGAACAAACCTAGCGTCAACGGAAGTTTATTTGCCTCACGCATCTATCTTCTCGACGACATCAAGGCTGGTGATTTTGACGACTTGGAAATGGGCGGCATCGTCGGCTTTGATGGCGCGGCGGTTGACACACTGGTGACAGAACTCAAGGCTTGTGCCGCTTGCGCAGGCCGCAAGGAGTGTAAAGCACCAGTGCCATTCAGCCCGAGCGCGGTCGGAGGAGCAATGATAGTGGGAGAGGCACCAGGAGGTGACGAAGACAGAGAAGGAAAAGGCTTTACAGGCAGAGCAGGCAAGACCCTATGGGACACAATGGCCAAGCAGAGGATTGACCGTGATTGCGTTCATGTGACCAACGTTCTTAAGTGCCGCCCAAAGGACAACAAAATCACTGACCAGTCTGTAGTCAACTTCTGCGGTGTGCAGTGGCTGCGGAAGGAGATTGAGGCGACCAGGCCCAAACTCATCCTGTCATTGGGCAAGACGGCGCTGCGCTTCTTCACTGGCAATAAGGACGCCAGCATCATGGAGCGCAATGGCCAGGTTGAGTGGAACGAGAGAGTCGGCGCTTGGATTGTCTGGGGCGTTCACCCAGCCATGGTTCTGTATGGCGCTGAGAATCAGATTCTGCTTGATACGGCGGTCGCTAAGTTCGGCGAAATGTTTTCAAGGCTGTTAGGCTAATGTTTTGCGATATGTGCCATTTCAAGTATAATATAGGCATGAGCTCGCAGTTTGATGAAGCCTTGGCAAGCCTTCCTAAAGCACTGAAAATAAAGGAGATTACATCGTGATAGGAAAACTCGACATTATCATTGGCAGCGAGGTCCACACACTTGACCCTGATGAGGAGCTCAAGCTCTCCGAAGAGACCATCAACGAGGACCTGAAAAGTCAGCCAGCCCGATACGCTTTTTATGCGGTCATGCAGGAAGCGGCTGAGGGCGAAGTGGCCGATTCCAAGCTGAATCTGGAAACCACTGAGGCAGCGTTGGATGATGTGTTCAGAACTGAGGCCGCAAAAGCCAACACCAAAATCACTGAAGCCAACATCAGTAACAAAATCAAGCTCAACGAGGAATACACAGCTGCCGTCATCGCCTTGAACAAGGCAAAGAAACAAGCGGGAACACTGCGCGCAATCAAAGAGGCATTTGTCCATCGCAAAGACATGCTCGTGACACTAGCCTCAAACATGCGAGCGCAAGCAGACCCAGAGATTTTCATCAACATGCGTAAAAAGGAGTCATGATGAACGACGTGAAATTTGCTCAACCCGACCAGGAGCAGGACAAGAAGTTCCTGGAAGACGAAGCCAAGCGGAAAGGCTTTGACTGGAAGAATGTTTTCTGGAAGCCCAAGCCAGACCCTGCCGACAATGTCATCCGCATCATGCCGGCCAGGGTGGGCAGTGGCGCGACCTATTATCTGAAGGTCGCCAAGCACTTTGTCAATCACGGCGAAAAGGACTATGAGGCCTTCATCTGTATGGAAGAGATGTTCGGCCAGCCGTGTCCTGCCTGCGAACGGCGCAAGGCTCTCTACGACAGCATCAAGAACGAGAAGGACGAGACCAAGAAGTCCGAGGTCAAGAAATCTGCGGCCAGGTATGGCGTCAAGCGGTTGGGCGTGTTCAACGTCATCGACCGCAACGCATACCAGGATTTCAAAGATGGCAAGCTCGACAAGCTGCCCAAGGTGCTGCTGTATGAAGCGCCGCGCAAGGCCATTTGGGAGCGCATCGTTCGCAATGTTGCGAGCCGTGGTCGCACCGCGAACATTTTCGATTCTTATGACGACAAGGGTGCAGTGGCCAAGGCTGGTCGCGATGTCCTTGTCAAGTTCTATCCTGATTCTGAGCCCAGCACTATGTACGACGTTCAGTATCTTGACCCTGCAGAACTGGGCACGACCGATGAGGTCAAGCAGTGGTATGAGCAGATTATCGACCTGGTCGCTGAGAAGATTGCCATTTACAAGCCTGTGGACTACCACGATTGTGAAATCAAGGCATTCGGGACCAAGGAAGAGCGCGATGAGCTGAAGAAGCGCCGCGCTGAAGAGAACCAAGCCGCTGCCACTGCGGCGCAGCCTGCCGAGGAAACGCAGCCTGCCGAGGAGAAGGAGATTCTCGTTGACCCGAATGAGGGCAAAGGCGACGAGACTCCTCAGCCCAAGCCGGTTGCCAAGAAGGAAGAGCCTAAGCCGGTTGCCAAGAAGGAAGAGCCCAAGACTGCCGCACCTGCCGCTGCTGGCGGCGACTTAAAAGACAGAATCGCAGCGGTCAAGGCTCGAGTGGCTGCTGGTAAAAAGGCATAGCATAGTCATGGACATCCGGAAGGTGGTCGGGAGCATCGACCTGACAAAACGCTTTGCCGATTTAGCTAAGTTTCGTGTGCCGACAGGCATCAAAGCATTTGACAGAGTATTAAGCGGAGGCATCCCTGCAGGAAAACTCACTGAGATTTATGGCGATTTTAGTTCTGGCAAAAGCCGCATCGCTGCACACATCATCGCTGAGACTCAAAAACTAGGAGGGATGGCCGCACTCTTGGACACTGAGCGTTCTCTAGACGGCGGTCTTGTTGAGCTAACAGGCATTGATGTCGAATCATTGGTGTATCCCGACCCCGACCGGATGCTCGTCAGTATTGAGGACATATTCAAGCGCATTAAGGAAATCATGCAGTTCCGTGATGAGCACAAGACCGACTTGCTCACAATCGTTTGGGACTCAGTGGCGGCCACTCCTGGCATGGAAGACCTTGAAAAAGAGATTGGTCGCAATGAGGCTTCAATGCGCCGCGCGAAAGTTATCAGCGATGGCCTGAAACAAATCATGGCTGAGGTCTATCGCACTAAGACCTGTCTGATTTTCATCAATCAGATTCGCGACAAGATTGGTGTGATGTATGGTGAAAAAGTTGACACAGTGGGAGGCAAGGCCTTGAAATTCACTGCCTCTGTTCGTATGCACATCCATCTTGCTGGCAAACTCAAGGACGAGACAACCCTCGAACAAATCGGAGCAAAGGGACGGATGGTGGTTGAGAAATGTAAGGTCGGAAAGCCGTTCGGCATGGTTCAATTTGAGATGATGACCGAAGCGCCGATAGACCCATACTCCGGACTGCTTGATTACATGGTTCGCCACGGCGAGATTGAGGACGAGGGCAGGGGCTGGTTCAAGTTTCCTGGCGACAAAAAGAATTTCCGCGCTGATAGTTTCCCTGAGATTTACGAGTCACACCAGAGCTCAAAGTGAAGACTATTATCATTGACGGCAACAACACGGCTTTCCAGGCCTTGGGGAAAGCGCCGCTGTTCTATAAAGGACAGCGGACTGAGGTGATTAAAATCACCCTGGCGATGATTCGCAGCTATGTCGAGCGCTTCAATCCCGACCAGATAATGGTTGTCTGGGATGGTGGTCGCGATGAACGTCGCAAGTCCATCTATCCAGAATACAAAAGAAAAAAGCGTGACTGGACAGAAGCTGAGAAGGTCGAGCGCGACATTCTTTTCACACAGATGAGGCAGCTGGTTCCGGTGATTCAAGGCCTCTGCCTCTCACAATTCAAAATCAATTATCGTGAGGGCGACGATACGATTTTCACTCTGCTGAGTCAGGAGTGGGCACCAGCAGGCGAGCGCATAGTCATCAGCACCGACCAGGACATGTTCCAGCTGCTCCACTATTTTTCAGACGTCAGGATTTTCTCGCCTATCAAAAAACTTGAAATTGATGCTGATTGGGTTGAGCAGGAATTTGGAATCCCAATCACCCAATTCACCTTTTATAAAGCGCTGGTTGGTGATGCGAGTGACAATATCCCAGGCATTCGTGGCATTGGTCCAAAAAAGGCTGTGAAGCTAATTGAAGAAATGGGCCATGTCAAAAGCACCAAGGAAGGCAAGAAGCTGATATTGACGGCGCTGAAGGACGAGGATGAGCTAGCGCGGCAGCTGACGCTGGTGACCTTGATGACAATCCCTGAGGAGGAGATGGCTGAGGGCTGTATCTGTCCTGGCCCAGTCACAGAGCTTCAGGAGCATGTGATGAGGTTCGCGGAGCAATACGGCTTTGACCATATCCTTGACCACTTCGACAACTTCGTGGCGCCATTTGAGAAGATGGCGATGAGGGCGAAATGAAAATCATAGCGGTGGCACATTGTGATGAGTGTCCTTTCGCTACAAATCTGGCTGCTCTCACAGACAAAGAGACTATGTGGTGTATCCATGGCGAAAGGCCCGAGCCCAAAAAGCTTGAAGGCAGCGTGATGGATGTCCCTGATGACTGCCCATTGGAGGACGACGCTTCGCTCCCATCAGCCGTTACAGAGGAACTAATTGTGAATTTCGTGGACGACAGAGGGCGTTATTGGAGCATGCCACTGTCGGCAGTATTTGCTCTTGCACACCTTGACCTTTCGCCCACTCCTGTCCTGCCAGTTAAGGTGAGCAGAAAGAAATTCTATGAAGCAAAGCACAAATGGGCTATGGCCATTGTGCATTGGGCGGTCGGCGACATTTCAGCAAACGACATTTTTGATGGCATCTGCCACGACCTTGGTTTCCTAGTTGAGGAGAATAAATGAAAATCCTATTCTTCAGTGACCTTCACGAGCACAACTATCAGGAATTCAGTGAGCTGAAAGATGGACTGAATAGTCGTATGCTTGATGGCCTGGGAGCGCTTCATGCCATTGAGGAGGACGCCAAGGCGAGCAAGGTGGATGCGATATGCTTTGGTGGCGATGTTTTTCATCTGAAGAATTTCGTTGACAGCCAAGTTATCTGGCACACCATCAAGGCCTTTGAAAGTCTGGCCAAGGTAGCACCTATTTATATGTGCGCTGGTAACCACGACTACAAGAATTGGGGCAAAGACCCTGTGCTGGTAGAAGCGCTGAGTGGTCTGGTTGATAATGTTCATTTTGAAGAGGTTGTTGACCTGCGATTATCTACACGTTCGACTCCAGACCGGTGGAATCTCTTCGTGTTCAACTACAAGCGCAATCTGGATGAGCTTCAGGCGCTGCTCAATCACTGGAAAACTGACGACCATAGCATTGGTCTATTTCATCAGGATGTGATTGGCAGCAGATACGGCGGCATTGAGGTCATGAAGGGACTTGATGCCAAACAACTGAGCGAAAAGTTTCGCTGGTCTTTCGTTGGGCACTACCACACGCCGCGCCAATATGCTCCAAACGTATTCAGCATTGGAGCGCCATTGGCTCATAATTTCAGTGACACTGGTGAGGAGCACGGATGGTGGATTCTTGACACCGACAAAGAGCAGGCGCAATTCCGCGCGAGCGGAATAGCACCTAGATTCATCGATATTGAGCTGGACGGAAAAGAACTGGCTGAGCTTCCTGAATGTGGTCGACAGGACACTGATTTCTTTCGCATCAAGAGCCACAGTCGTGACCTGCCAGAGAATATCAGAAACCTGAAATGGAAGCGAGTGAGTTTCATTTCTGAGTCAGATAAAAAGGAGCGCGGCAACTTAAAGTTCTCTGATAACATCGAAACGCTGGTGAGCAAATATGTGGCGGCACGCAACACTGAGCTTGACCCTGAGCGGCTTATTGAGATGGGCAAGAAGTATATGGGACAGTGAGCAATGAAAATACTATCAGTTGAAGCCATCAATTTTATGTCGTTCAAGCGGATGAGCTATTCCTTTCCTGACAGCGGATTGATATTCGTTGGCGGAGAGGTTCAAGGCTCAGCCATGAGCAGCAGCAATGGGGCCGGCAAATCTGCTCTGTTCGAAGCGTTGTGCTGGGGTCTGTATGGCAAGACGCTGCGCGGCGCGGCTGTGGGCGATGTTGTCAACTGGGCTGAGGGTCGCAACTGTTTCGTCCAGGTCATGTTCTGTGACGACACAGGCACTTCCCTTTATACCATTCAGCGCTATCGCAATGACAAAGAGCGTGGCAACCAGGTGATTCTATTTCAGAATGAGGACGATGTGACCGGCGCTGGCTCACAGGTCACTCAGGAAGCGATTGAAGCTATGGTTGGCATGAGCTGGATGGTGTTCAGTGCGGCGGTTGTGTTCGGAGAAAAAGCGCAGCGGTTCACCGAGGCGCGTGACTCCGACAAAAAGCAAATCTTTGACGAGATTTTGCTCATGAGCCGCTATCAAGAAGCACAGAAAGATGTGCGCCTCAATATGAAAGAGGTTCGTGACAATATGGTGCTTCAGCAGGCCAGCATCAACTCTGCTGAGTCGGCTATGAATACAGCGCTGGGAGATTATGAGCAGGCCGAGAATAGCCTTGATGCTCTGACCAAAGACCGCGATGGCGCCAAGATTCATCTTGACAATATCGCCAAGGAGCTGGATGTGCTGCGCATTCAATTGGCTGGCGAGACTGTTCAGAACACAGCCGCCAACCTAGCGCTGGCTGGGCTAGAAAAAGACAACAAGGATTTGCTTGAGGCTGTTGTTGACGCTGAGAGGCAGAAAAGCACCTATGTGATTCAGGCTTCACGCCCAGCTATTCAGAAGCGCGTTGAGGTCAATAACATCAATGGCAATATTGAGAAGCTACAGACCAAACTGAAGGCACTGCGCACACTCAAGGGCCAGAGCAATTGCCCCACCTGCGGCCAGAAAATTCTGGCTGAGTCAATTGAGGACGTGGCCAAGCATTACAACGACGAGATAAAGGACCTTGTGGCTGACAAGAACGCTGCTGAAGCAGAAATCTCAAAGCTAGCAAAGGTTGAAGCGGAAGGCCGCGCCAAGTGGGACAAAGACCTGAACGAAATCATCTCTCTGAAATCCAGTGTTGATAAGGACATCCGTGCCAGGAAAACTTTCCTGGTCACCAGTGATGGGAAGATTCGTCAGCTCAATGACAAAATCGGAATGCTTGATAGAGAGAAGATTGAGCAGGAATCGCGCTTCGCCGAGCGCGAGAAGTTCCTGACTGAGACCCTTGAGCGCATCGGCAAGCGCATTGAGGACGATGAAGCGATTCTGACCACCACCCGTGCCGCGCTGGACAAGTCAAAGGACGACATTCTGTATCTCGCATTCTGGGAGGGCGGCTTTGGCAATCAGGGCATCAAGAGTCTGCTGCTCGATGAGATTTTGCCCGAATTGAATAGTCGCGTCAACTTCTATGCCTCAGCGCTCTGCGGCGAGGACATGCGCGTTGTTTTTGACACCGAGTCAACGCTCAAAGGCGGCGGCGTGCGTGACAAATTCGATGTCCAGATTTTCCGAGGCGAAGGCAAGGTTGATTACACCACATTGTCGGCTGGAGAAAAGCGCCGCATTGATGTGGCCATCCTGCTGGCGCTTCAGAGCCTGATATTTGAACGCAACGCCAACAATTGTAATCTGGTTGTGCTGGACGAGGTGTTCGACAGCCTTGACCGAGTGGGCGTTGAGCGCGTGGTCAATCTGCTGGCTGAAGAGGCCAAGGACAAAGCCATCTTTGTCATTTCGCACCTGAACGAATTCAGAGACTACTTTGAGCAGGAAATCATAATCCGCAAACACAGCGGTGTGAGCGAGATTGTAGGAGCAGAAGCATGAGACCAGGTGGTGGCAAAGCAAAAGGTTCGGCGTATGAACGCGCAGTGGCAGAGGTATTGACAAAAGCCTATTATCCGGACGGCGATGGTCTGTTCCTGAGAATTCTTCCACAGCCCATTCCGAAGAAGGGCGAGGTGCGTGGGGACTTAAAAGCACTAAAATATAGAACTGATTTTCCCATCACGCGCTATGAAGGCCAGGACCTGAGCCGATATCTTGTCTTTGACAATAGCTGGCCATTTGAGGTTGAGTGCAAGAGCTACAAAGAGGTGAAGCCGTTCTTCTGTGGGCTTTATGCCAAGGAGACGGCACTGTTTGAGTGGATGGCCCAGGCCGCTGAGGTTGCTGACATCGAGAAGCGCACACCACTGGTGGTGTTCAAGATTTTCCGGTCAGAGCATATTGCCATGCTCCGCACCACCGACTTCTCGCGGTTGATGGATATGTTTGGGGTGTGCAAGGCCAAGCGCTTCCGGCTGACCATGCTCATTGAAGGCAACGAGACCAAAGGCATGACAATGCTGCTGCTGAAAGACTTCCTGCTCTGGATTGATTGGGGTGTTTACAAAGTTGGTGGCGGGAGGTATATTAGAAGTCTGATTGGGAAGGAGCCGAAATGACAATCAAAGAAATCGTCATCAGTTATCTCAAAGAGCATGGCTTTGAAGGTCTGTGCAGCGAGGATTGTGGCTGTGACATCGACGACTTGGCTCCATGTGAGAGCAGCATGGTAGAGTGTGTTCCAGCCATGAGAGTACCTTGTCCTGGCACTGATGAGTGCGAGGGCGGCTGGACTGGTCCTCATCACCACTATGCTGTCGCGCCTGCGCCTCTGCTGAAGCCGCGCCCAAGAATTATCTGCATGTGTGGGTCAACACGCTTCACCGACGAGATGCTTCTTAAGCAGTGGCAGATGACCAAGAAGGGACACATCGTCCTGTCGTGGTGCGCTTTGCCTTCCTCATATTTATTTCAAGGGCCGCATGTGGGCGATATTGAAGGCGTGAAGGAGCTGATTGACGAGGTTCACAAGCGCAAGATTGATTTGGCCGACGAGGTGTTCGTTGTCAATGTGGGCGGCTATGTCGGCGACTCCACCAAGAGTGAAATCGAATATGCCATGCTGCACAATAAGCCAATTGACTGGCTTGAGCCAGAATCAGGAAGTCAAATCATGAGCGAGATAGAAATCAGGAGCTGCCAGAAATGTCCAAAGTTGTAACTGAAACTGCCTACACAAAAATGATTCTCGCCTTCGACGAGACCCAGAAGACGACTATCAAAGCTGGCGATGGCGGCTTGACGCGCAACGAGCTGAGGCTGCTTGAGCGCAAGGGATTCCTGGAGCGCCTTCGCACTGAGAAGCGCAAATGGGCTGACGTCACTCCGAGTCTGCAATATGTTTACAGGAGAGTGAAATGAAGAAGGGCGGCAGAGTTCCCAGCACACCGATTCACAGCAACGACAAGACCAGACTTGATGATGCGATTGAAAGCCTGGTCATGTATATGGCCTTGTCGGGCGGTGCAGCCAGCATTCTGCGACAAGAGAGGCGCATGAATGAAAAGTTGGCATTCAGGATGCAGGTTGAAATGGCGTTCGCCAGGAATGTGCTTTCGAATCTGCTGAAGGTTCCTATTGCTGAATATCAGCGCATGCTGGACGAGGTTATGGCTTCGCCCAAGTATGAGGAAGAAGTGAAAAAGTATGCTGACTCACTCGTGCCACCGAGGCCGCTGATTATCACACCCGACGAATTCGCTCGCGAGTTGTCGGCGGCGGCGCGTGATGGCAGACTGGTGCCTGACACCAGAAAGCTGAGAGGATAACATGAGGAAATTGCTGGCATTGTTGGTCATTCTATTTGGCATGGGGTGGTTCTGGCTGATGGTGGATTTTGGAGATTATCGCAATAGGAAGGTGAAGCATGGGCCGAATTATTTTATATGAGCACCACAGCATCAAGGTCAAGGTCGACAGCGACTTGAAGGGCAAGCACCGCGCACATTGTCTGTGCTTTCGGCGGTGCAAGTATTTCAAGCCCAACTGTGTTGGCAATTGTCCCATCGCTCAGATGCTATTTGAGTTCGACAAGAGATATGGCATGACGACACCTGTGTGGGAGTGCCCAAGGTATAGAAGCAAATGACAATAGAAGAAATCTTTGAAGGCGGCAGCTGGGTCGGCGAGGAGGAGTATGTTATTCGCTGTCCGTTCTGTGGCGACTCGCCATCTCACAACCACTTTTTTATCAACATAAAAAAGCGGCTGTTCAACTGCTATTTCTGCGGCGAGACAGGACACCTGAGCTTTCTGCTGAAGAAGTTCGGAGAAGGCTTGGTCTGCGACCTGGACGAAGGTCGCCAAGCCAAGGTCAGGGAGGTGGCCGACATCAAACCCACTGACTTCTTCAAAGATTTCCAGCCCATCATTGGTGGGCTGTCGCAATCCTCCTGCCAAGCGTTCAGATATCTGACTGAGCGTGGCATCAATGAGCTGGAGATTCAACTGTATCAGATTTATTATGCCAGCGCTGGTCGCTATAAAGACCGAGTCATCATTCCCATTATTGAGAACGAGAAAGTGGTCTGCTTCTCAGCAAGGACATTCCTGGGAGCAGAGCCAAAATATCTTTTCCCTCACAAGGACGAGACCATCATTACCACAGCTGAAGCCATCTATGGAATTCATTGGGCTCACGAGTATCAGAATGTGGTGCTGGTTGAAGGCGCGTTTGATGCTATGGGCATCAACCGCAAACTGGGATGGGAGTTCTGCGGATTGTCGCTGCTCAGCAAGCACATGAGCCAAGGCCAATTCATGAAGCTGCTGAAGCTGCCACTGTCAACAAGCTTCTATGTCATGCTTGATGCTGATGCCTATTCGGACGGCGTTCGAATGGTGAAAAAGCTGCACCAGTATGGGCGTGAGGTCAAGATGTGCTTTCTGCCACAGGGCGACCCAGCATCAGAAAGCTCAGAGACACTACAGCTAGCCATTGCCAGTGCCGAAGAGTATTATGCAGGACTAGAACTCCGAGACATAAAATGAAACTGCTGAGGACCACATGTATGAAAAGAACCAAATCAACGCGCTGTTCGCTAAGTTTGTGGCAACAGCTGACACCAAAGATTTAGAAGCGCTGCTTGCAGCCTGCAAGCCGATGATTATGACTCTTCTGTCGAAGTATGACAATTTCTCGCCATACCACGACGACATAGCTCAAGATGTGCTGTTGCGGCTGTGGCGTGTTCTGCAGAAGGCTGAGAGAATGGAAAAAGAGTCGCAGAATCCTTGTGCCTTCCTTTTCTTCTGTGTTGAGCACCACATCTATCGGGTGCTGTGTCAGTATTCGTCAGCCCACGGCGTGCCGATGAATCTGACGGCTAGAGAAAAAGAGGTGATGGATTTGCACGACGGCGATGGTTTATCATTCATCGAAATCAGTAAACAATTGGACATGGGTGTGGTGACAGCGCGAGTGTATTACAATATCGCTCACCGCAAATTACATCACATGCTGTATGTCTCGGACAGTGACAAAAGCCTAGCTGAACAGGCTGATTCTGCAGTCGACCCAGCTAAGAAGTATGAGATGAAGGAGCTGGATGCGATATGGCAGGAGCAGATATCAGCAATGATAAAGCGGCATCCTGGCATGTGCACTAGCAAGTGGGCCAAGACCATGTTCGAACGCAGCGTCAAAGACCTAGTCGGAAGGGAGATTGAAGATGTCGGATAAAAGCGAAGCTGTTATTCACAAGGCCTTGGAATCGCTGGCCAAGGCTTCACCCAACTCAGTGGTGGGCGATTTGATGATGCTGTTCCCTGACGACATGGTCATCAAAATCATCAGCTCCTTCAGTGGCGAGATAGTGAAAATCCCAAAGGTTGAAACTGTGTGGCGCACATATCGCAACACAGTGGTGAGGGAGACGCTTGACACCAAGAATGACCGACCCAACCGCGACCGGCTGGCGGCTTATTTCGGCATATCGACTGAGCATGTGTCGAAAATCTATCGCGAGGAAAGGGCCAAGCATGAGCGCACCACGCGCTCAACAGTGAGACGTTCTGCGCGAGTGGCTTATCGCAGCATGTTTGACGACATGATAAAAGACGCAAGGGCAGCGCTGCGATGAGGAGCCAGCTGCCACAGGCTCACAGTCAGCGAGTGGTCAGGAGATTTCTTCTGCTGCCAATGATTCTTCCATATCGCATAGAGCTGACTGACCAAGTCAAGCTCTATGAGCGCCGCTGGCTGGAGTGGGCTGACATTCTTCAGCGTTATGACTTTGGCGGCTTTCTGCCCTCGTGTGAGTGCTGGCACTCAGTTGCTTGGAACGACGACCCACCGAAAAGACAATCGTGAAAAGGGAGATGCAGATATGAAAGCTAAGGAGCGCGACAAGCGGATGGAAGAGCTTTTCAAAGCCGACATGGAGATTCTCAAGGCCAAGGGCCACGACTATTCAGGTGACGACGATGCGCTGCTCAATTTCAAAGACTTTGGATTCATGGGCATCGTGGTTCGCATTGGCGACAAATTCAGCCGCCTGCGCTCATTCGTCAAGAGCGGATTGACAAAGGTCAAGGACGAGTCGGTTGACGACACACTGCGCGACATGGCGATGTATAGCTATTTGGGCCGCATCGTGCGTGAAGAGGAAAAGCGTTTGCTGACAGGACCCGAGGGTCAGGTCGGACCAGCAGGGATTCAATTCAGCATTCCGGTGTGTCCCAAGTGCTTCGGTGAGGTCACGACGGACGACTATTATTGTTCCAAGTGTGGGATTCATGTGGAACCAATATGGGCTGGGAAGTGACAATTCCTGAATTAGACGAAGTCTAATTATATGCACAACATTTATCTGGTGACAAGCATGAGAAAAATGGGCTGTGCATTCTCAGGCCTTTACACCGATAAGCGCCGCGCTGAATACATGAATGACCGATATGGCCACGAGGCTCCGGTTGAGGTCATTCCTGTGCAGCTGGAATGCCAGGTTTGGCTGTGGTGTGTGTCTCAACGCTGGCCGTTCTGATAGGCACCAGGCGGGAATGTAACAGAAAAGTCGTGGCCGAAGGTATAGTATAGGGCAACGACAGAAATATGTGTTTATCGATGAAAAATCACCCCACCAAGGCTAACCACGCCCTCCTGAGGGAAAACCACGCTAGCAACACCCTGCACCACAAAAACGAGGTAAAAAATGACTGACCTAGACAGTCCCAGCGCGTTCCAAGAGGCCAAAGCTCAGGTTGCCGCTGAACAAGCGGCTATCAGCGTTGTCAAAGGCGCGGTGAGTGAGGTTGGATTCAGGACTGTGGCGCGTGCAAAGGCACGGCTGGAAGCCTATGAAAAAGTCAGCGGCAGTTACAGCAAATACATTGAACAAGAGGCTGAGCGGCTGGCTGAAGGCATTTATGCTGAGACACCATACAAGGAGCTTGGCATAGCGCGGCTGGTGGCGCTTTGGATAAACGAGTCGGAAGCCTTCTTCAAAGAAGCTGAGCCACTGCTCAATCAGACTGAGCGCTCAATGCGGCGCGGCTTTCTGGAGCAGAGTTTTGAAAATCTTCCTGCTGACATGAAGGACCGGCTGATGGCTGAGTTTGTGGCCAAGAAGCAGGACCTGCTGGTGTGGTTCGTGACCCGTGTTCAGGAAGAGATGGCCAAGGTCAATGCTGTGGTCGTGGACATAGAAGCCGATGCGTCGTGAAATTGATTTTGACATCGAAGGTATCGTCGACCGGATGGAGACTGATGGTTTATCATTGGACTCTGTCGTCGGCGAGATGGACCAAGTGTATCGCAACGGCTTGCCTCCGGTGCCAATTGAGCGCTTTCTGGCTGATGATTATTACATGGGCAAGGTCGCCAAGGATTTGTATCCAGAGAATGTTCCGGACATGCTTGACATCTTTGCTCCCCACAACAACTACATTGAAGTCATTCTGACCGGCGCTACAAGCATCGGTAAGACCTTCATGGCGGCGATGGCCATGACATATGTAGTTTATGTGATGGGCTGCTACAACAACCCTCATCACTGGCTGGGAGGTTCTGAGGCCAGCCCGATTGTTATCATCAACATGAGCGTCACTGCTCAGAAGGCGCGTGAGGTCATCTTCACCAGAGTCAAGACCATGGTGGATATGAGCCCATACTTTCGGGAGAAGTTTCCCAGAGACTTGCGGCTGGTTGACTCGCTGGTGTGGCGCACAAGTCACGATGCTGCTGACCTGAAGGCGCGCACAGGTGCTCAAATATTGTTCAAACCAGGGACAGGAGACTCACTGTCTGCCTTAGGCGACGACATATATGCTGGAATCGGCGATGAGCTGAATTTCTTTCGGGTCATCGAAAAATCCAAGCGCAGTTTTGGTGAGGCTTTTGACCCTGCTCAAAGACTGTATGATGTCATTGGCAGACGTATGAAGGGTCGGTTCAGCGCTGGCGGATTGGCGCTGGGCAAGTTCTTTCTGCTCTCGTCTGCGCAATATCCTGATGACTTTATTGAACGACGAATCGAAGAAGCTGAGGCTGATGGCTCGCTAGGCAAGACTGTCAAAGTCATTCGAAAGTCGATTTGGGAGGCCAAGAGAGGTGTGATGATTCATGGCACGCCGGTGTATTGCGGCAAGACGTTCCGTGTTGAGGTCGGAACGAGCAGGCGTGGTTCACGACTCTTGGAGTCATGGGACAAGCGTTCTGGCGAGTTGACGGAGAAAGGCTTTACTGATGTGGAAGGCAAGGTGCTCAATGTCCCAACTGAGCTTTGGGATGACTTTTACAGGGACATTGAGGGGTCGGTGCGAGACTTTGGCGGAGAAGTCACACGAGCCATCAGCCCGTTTTTTGCTGACACTGACGTCATCTATGACGCAATCAGTCCTGAGTTGAATCACCCTTGGACGCGCGAAGAGACGACCCTCATGGACGGCTCGCACATGGAAGTGAGCCAGCTGTTTGTCAAGGATGAGAAGACCGACCGCCTGACGCCACGGCGCAATCCTGGCAAGCGGCGCTACATTCATGTCGACTTGGCTGAGACCGGCGACAGTGCCGGCCTGGCAGTGGTTCACATCTCTGGCTGGAAGACCATCATGGAAAGCGGCAAGCAGTTTGATGAGGCTGTATATGAAACTGACTTGGTGCTGAGAATCAACCCTCCGGTCGGCGGCTCTATTGATTTCAGCAAGATACGCAACATCATTTACGAGCTGCGCAACCATGGTATGTCGGTCTCTGACGTCACATATGACAGCTATCAGAGCACTGACAGCATCCAGGAGCTGAACAGTCGCGGCTATAATGCATACAAGCTGAGTGTTGACCGCGACATGAGCCAATACGCTTATTTGAAGAATTGCTTTTATGACAAACGCATCCTCTTGTACCACTATGAAAAGCTGGAGCAGGAGCTGAGCAGGCTGGAGAAGAAGCTGGACAAAGTTGACCATCCATCCAACGGCTCCAAGGACGTGGCTGATGCGTTGTGCGGCGCGGTGTGGACAGCATTCATAGCCGAAGGCGGCATGAGCGCACGACAGATGGAAAGCCGTTTGCCACAGGCTGTGAAGAAACCTGACCTGATGGCCAATCCCCAAGCGCGTGAGATGGCGCGTGTGGCGCGTGAGTCGGAAGAAGACCTTCGCACCATGATGGGTGGGAGTAGAATCGTGAGGAAGTGATGCCTGAACAAGAAAAAAATTCGTCCTTCGTTGACTCAGTGCGCAAGCGGCTGCAGAAGTTCTTGCAGACGGAGCCTGAGAAGTCGACTGAATATAAAAAGGCAGACGGCCTGAGTGGTTTTGCTGGCATGATGAGGACGTGGCGTGCCATTTATGACGACATGCTGTCTGGCTCTGGGACCAGGGCTGAGAAATATCGTCAGCGCGAGTTCCTTGACAAAAATTTGGCTGAAGCTAGCGCTACACTGAACGTCTATGCCGACAATGTCGTGAGCGGCACTGTGGGCGGCGACGAAAACTATTATGTGGCCATTGATGAGGATTCGGCTGACGTTGAACGGATGGAAGAAATCATCCAAGAGGTTGAAGACCGAACTAGAATCAAAGACCAGGTCTGGGACATCACTCGCAAGCTCAATCGCGACGGTGACGTTTTCGCTGAGCAGGTGCTGGCTGGCGTTGAAGGCGACCTTGAACAACTGAAGCTCAAGATTTTACCTGTGAATGAGATATACGCCAATGTGGATGAGTATGGCAATATGGTTGACCCCACGAAGCCGTATTATCAGCAGGCACAGGGCACCACAGAACGCATTCCTTTGGATTGGTGGCGCATCATTCATTTCAAGGTTGGCAGCGACATCTACGGCGTTGACAATAGCGTCTTTAGTCCAGCGGCGCTGCGCATTGGGCGTCAACTGATATGGTGCGACGACGCTTTGGTCATTGCGCGCATCAGCCGAGCCTGGCAGCGCTGGGCCTTCATGGTTGATACACCGAACATGAGTCCGGACGATGCCTTTGCATACGTTCAGAAATTCATGGATAGAGTTAAGTCACGGCGCATCGGCAACGACAGCGCCTCGTCTCAGATGCAGAGCAGCCTGCTGGATATTCCGCTGATGCCTGACGAGGACGTGGGTATTCCGGTCATGGGCAACAGCAAGGCCGACGTGAAGACGCTGAGTGGCGACCCTAATGTTGGGCGCATTGAGGACATCCTCTATCTGCAGAGGAAGTTCCTGGTGGCCTGCACAATGCCCAAGGCCTATGTGAGTCTGGAAGAGGGCGTGAACGCTCGCGCCACGATGGGCTTCATTGACGTTCAGTTCGCGCGCCAAGTGCGGCGGCGTCAGCAGAATCTCATGCCTGGACTCAAGAAGTTCTACGAGATGGCCTTCATTCTGAAGGGCGTTGACCCTGGCAGCTTTGAGTGGACGATTGAATTCCCTGAGCTGGCCACGAGTGACGAGATGCTCAAGTGGGAGATGCTCAGCGTCAAGGCTGGCATCGCTAGAGTGCTGGCTGTGGATGTGGGCGTGGTCAATACGGAATATGTCCTGCGTGAGCTGTTGGACTTCGACGACGACGAAGTGAAGAAGTATGCTGCGGCTATGCCCAGTGATGGCACTGGTGGTCCTGCTCCCACACCGAAGGGTGCGGCGGCTGGCGCTGCTGGTGACGCTGCTGCGGCGGCTGGGATGGCACCTGACAATCAGATGGCTCTCCCACCTAGCACAGCTGAGATTATACGGCGTGACCCTGTCATCCGCACGATGCTCAATGACCTGAAGGACATTGTGAGCTGGCGGCTGCGCAAAGAAGACGCCGACCAGAAGTATATCAAGGTCGGTCGCGAGAGGGAGGTCAGTCTCCGAGACAAGAGGTAGAAGATGTGGCTGAGCGCTGAAAAGATACTAGAGATAATTCCTCAGCTAGAGGAGAGCGATAAAGCTATCAGCGGAGCTACAGCTCGTGACCCTATTATGCAGGGCCAGACGAATATCTTCTTTGGATTGGGCATGAGCCGAGACCAGGACATCGTGAAAGCTGGTTATGAGCTTTATGCCAAGACACTGGCCGAATTCAAGGGCCAGATGGTTGACCTGATAAGCCGCTATCAAGGCGGTGGGCTGGGGATTGATAAAGCCATTGCCGAATGGAAGGCTATCACAGGCGCCAACTATAAGACGATGTTCAAGGCCGGAGCGATGGCTGTGGGCAATCCCTATTATGATAAGATAGGCCTGCCCGACAAAGACCTGGCCTTCATGAGCAAGGCGCGGCGCTTTGAGAGCTCATTCTTTAAGAAATTTCTGATGGATATTGATAATCCGAATCATGTGGCGGTCCATCCCTATTTGCAGCGCGCAGAGTATTATGCCGAATCAGGCAAAGCTCAGTTCTTCAATGGTATGGTGAATGGCGCTGGGGATGACCTGGAAATACACTGGGTGCTGAGTGAGGTTCCGGAAGAGCACTGCGAGGACTGTCCTGTGCTGGCCAGCCGTAAGTGGACGTGGCGCACACTGCCCACGACCCCACGCGCTGGTGATACGAAGTGTATGTTCCGGTGCTATTGCCATTTGGAGTTCCAGCCTGCACCCTCTACGTCCGCTAGAAGCTATGCTGGCTCTGCCACGCCTCAAGCACTGAGTGCTGAAGGCCGATGGGCGAGCGTGACCGACAAACAGGGCAACCCTATGGGCGGTGCTCTGGCAGCAGAGATTGACGATATGTTTGGCGCCATGTTCAAAGCTCGTCAAATGATATCTCTGACCGATGGGCCTGAAAAGGCAGAATGGATAGGCATAAGGCGACAAATCAATAAAGGCATCATAGACCGTGCTGGGCAGGACTACCGAGCGCTGCCCAACGTCAGTGTCAGCCAGTTGGAGATTGCAGCCAAGGCCGCCAGTGGAATGGGCGCGGGTCTAGTTTCAGATATAGGTGGACTGCGTGCCGGCGCTGAGGCTGTGTTCCTGCGCGGCAACTTCTACACCGCAGGTATCGTCAGCGAACTGGGTGGGGCCAAATACCTGACCGACACCAAGGGCAACCGCCACCAACTCAACGACGAGACCGACATCGTCTTCACTGCCAAGGAACGGCTCAACCCCATTGACCCTCGCGAGAGGAATGTGGCTAAGTTGCTCAGAAAGAGTGTGTTCGGGACTGAGCAGCTGTATGATGAATTCCTGGTCTATTATGATGCGGCCAAGGCGGCTAATTCTACCATCCCTTATCAGAGGGCATGGGTGGCTTTTCGGCAGCGCTGGCAGGAGACCGGCGTGGGCTGGGTGATGAAGCGCACCAATGAGGCGCTTGAGGCGCTGGTGAGTGAGCTACTCGAAGGCGGTGCTGGGAGTGGTAACTTTGACCATGCCGGCAGGCCTGGGGAAGTCGGCGGCTCTGCTCCGGAAGGCGAAGTTAACACCGACACCACCAGTCCTGACCAAACCTATTTGCCCGACAGGGCCGAAGTTGATGTGGGCATTGGCACACGCGAAGCTCACGGAGAGTCGGTGAAGGAATTTCTGGTTGGCCTATACACCACCTCCTCAGGCAATTCACCAGCTTGGCAGGATGTGGCTGGCAAGACATACGGCATTGATGCGGCGCAACAGGCGCTGGCTTTTGCTGACCCTGACGCTATCGGCAGCATCGCACGCAACCTGCAGTGGGAAGAAGAAATGCGCCGTGGTGATGTTGATGGCTCTCGCATGTGGCATAGCCTGACTGATGAAGAGCATGCGATGTGGATGAGCAGGGCATACAGCAAGGTGCTAGAAGAGATTCGTGAGCGGCTTGGATACAGATGGAATTCCTCTGTGGTCAATCCGCAGGCTGCTGATAAACAGATTCTGGCACTGAGGGACGAAGCCAACGCTGTGGCCACCGAAGGCGCTGACCTGCATCGTGGGATGACGATAAGGCGCGAACTGGCCGATGAG
>Ga0315285_10001090_pt1 | contig 28329 bp, 45 predicted proteins | sample YL17G09_36_MG_FD_203698 | JGI IMG/M metagenome (GOLD analysis project Ga0315285, IMG submission 203698) | Sediment microbial communities from Yellowstone Lake, YNP, Wyoming, USA - YL17G09_36 | ecosystem: Environmental > Aquatic > Freshwater > Lake > Sediment | place: USA: Wyoming | collected...
CTAGCGTCGTCCAAGCCATACCCGTGGCCTCTTCCCTGCCCTGAGGTCGGCTAACAATGAAGACCATCTTCTGGCTCTGGTGTCGAAAGTGCAAGACGACTACGCTGCACTCGTTCCGACGCTGGAGAGTTCGGTGTAACAGGTGCGACAAGTGAAGCTCTCCGAGAAGATGCAGCTGCAAGCAATACGTGGGATAGGCAAGCTCCTAGCCTTCGGGATAATGGGGCTATGCCTCCTCATGGTCGTACTCATCGGAGCAATCATCGTCCGCGCTATCGTCTGGATACTAGGAGGCTAGTAGTATGGACCTACAAGTCTGGAAGTTCCCGATCCGCTACGAGGACTACCCCGAGGTTAGCATGCCCGAGGGTGCGAAGCTCCTACACTTCGGGCTGCAGCGCAACGTACCGACCATCTGGGCCCTGGTCGACCCTCTACAGCCCCCCATGAATCGACTGTTCCGGTTCGTCGGCACAGGACATCAGACCTCAGCTGAGGAACGCCTGACACATATCGGCACCACGATCGACGACGACCACGGCCTTGTGTGGCATCTGTTCGAGAGGCACCCATGATCGACTCCTGTCGCTGCGGTGAGGACTGTCCTGTCTGGCAGTCACAAGACGGCGACATCTACATCTGTGAGATGTCCACAGACCACCTACGAAACGCACTTCGCTGGCTCCGTAGGAAGCGTCAAGAGGTTGGCTGCTACTGGCCACAAGGAGAGATGGCTCAGGTCGCAGCACAACAGGCCGAGGACGAAATGGACAGGCTTGACGACGCCATGTCGTCGGAGCTCGACAAACGTACACCGGCTCTCGTGGGTGTCAATACCGATCCGGATCCGTTCGACTAGTAGGGAGGCTAAGATGGACCAGCAAGTCGAGGACCTCGTCCAGACCCTGTGGAGAGACCTTCGGAAGACGTGGTCAAGTCTGACCTTGGAGTGGCTCCGTGAGGAGGCCGAACGCCAACTAGCTGGTGAGCGACCTCGCGGCGGTCCTGGCGTCATGCTAGCGGACTACCTGAAACGGTTGGAGCCTACTGAGAGTGAGTGAGTTCACACAAGAAAGGGAAGTGATGGAAAACTGGATAATCCTCACTCTCATCTTCTTAGGTTTGCCCCTCTGTGCTGTCGTGGCGGGGCTGCTCTACCATCTCATCGCTTGGTTTCACGGCTACGGGTTCTGGTGGCACTTCTAGGAGTGAAGTAGTGGGTGAGTACACACAAGAGCAGGCTGATTCCTCCTTTCATCCGTGTCCGCCCCGCCAGCGGTCGCGGAGCTTTCAGCCTGCTCTTGTGTGTACTCACGGGGATCACTGATGCCTGGCTATTGGGAGTGGACTTGGAAAGACGGTATCGAAGTACCGACCTGGATACAGGTGGGACCTCCGGCGCCGCCACCCCAGCTAGCACAGTTCCCATCTCGGCTGCCACCCACACTAACGATACCTCCGTCGCAGCAAGCGCCCGTGCGGAAATTAGCCCGACCTAGAACGAGGCCGGCGAGATCCTTGCCAAAGAGGACAAGGAGAAGTCTAAGGGAACTAGTAGAGTCTCTGCCGAAACCGGAACCCCCATCACCTGAGGTCCCAGCCGTTCCTACTGCCCTGGAAACAGATGAGTGTCCACCGCATCGCTGGCTCCTGCCGTCACCTGGTTCGGGCAACACGACGCAGCGGTGCTTGAAATGTGACCAAGTGAGGCCCTACAGTGAGCCCTGGATATCAAACTGGGGTGAGTTCGTGGAGGCCGCCAAGTCCTCCCGCTCAGGAGGCATCGAGTACCTGCGTCATAAGGTGGCGGCCTCCTACCCATACAGGCTTCTACAGGAAGAGAGCGTATGAGTGAGGAGAAGGCTCCGGCTCGTCTTATGTGGGGCATCTTCTACACGTTCGTCGACATCCCTCTAACTCTGGATGGCCACTATCCCAAGAGTATCGTCGTCTCGCTAACGACCGTTGTAGATCCAGAAGAGGGTATCATTGCCTCACCTCCGAGGGTGTTCGACGAGGCAGTCGGTCTGGAGGAGGGTTGGGAGTTTCGGCTTCGAACTGGGTGTGGTTGTGAGATGGAGTACGACGCTGTCGAGCCTCCTTGGGTGGTACAGATACGAAGTGTGATGAGTCGGATGCACCCCACCGAAGAGATGTCGGAGTGCTAGCGAGCGCAGACGAACGAGATCGGGCGGACCGTGCCATGACCTAGCACTCTGACTAAAGGTAAACACCTTGCAATTAACTCCCGGATTAGTTATAATAAGGAGGAACATGGGATGGCCGCTATACCCGATTCACACAAGCCCCTAGAGGAGCTAGTCGACCGATACGTCGAGAAGCTCCGAGTGGACCTCAAAGCTCGGCTGATCTTAGGCGAGCAACGATATCAAGGTACCTGGGTAGACCTCACGCCCGTGCAGGTAGTAGCGATGCTGTACGAGGAGGACCTCGACAGCATCGTCTACCGTCTCATGCTCCTCCACAAGCTGTCACAGCTACAAATCCACATTAAGAACGTGAAGATCACACCTCTCAGCTAGGAGGGCCACTCCATGGACCTCACACCTACTGCTCGGGAAGTATTGTACAGCCGCTATCTGCTTCGCGATGCAGAGGGCATCGTCGTGGAGACACCCGAAGAGATGTTCTCACGTGTGGCTGTCGCTGTCGCCTCAGTGGAGACTACCAAGGAGGCGCGAGAGCGATGGGGCGGAAAGTTCTACGATATCATGTCGCACTTGCTCTTCCTGCCCAACTCACCGTGCCTGATGAATGCCGGCACACCACTTGGGCAGCTATCCGCTTGCTTCGTCTTGCCCATCGAGGACTCCATGGAGGGCATCTTCAAGACGCTGTACGATATGGCCATGATACAGCGTACTGGGGGAGGCACCGGCTTTTCGTTTAGCCACCTGCGTCCTCGCGGCGACATCGTCCTGGGTACGCGAGGTGTTGCGTCAGGGCCGGTATCCTTCCTACGGATGTATGACGCAGCGACCAACGAGATCAAGCAGGGCGGCAAACGTCGCGGCGCTAACATGGCCACACTCCGCGTCGACCACCCAGACATTATGGAGTTCATCGGCTGCAAGGACGCCGAGAACACACACATCACGAACTTCAACATCTCGGTCTGGATGGACACCGCCTTCATGGACTACGCCACCGATCGAAACAGCCCGTTCGTCTACACGCTGATAAACCCCCGAACCAACGAACACATCCTCATCGACGGCCACAGGCTTGTGGAGGCCATCGTTGAGCAGGCTTGGAAGACTGGCGACCCGGGCCTTCTGTTTGGTGACCGCATCAACACCGACAACCCGACTCCGTGGCTGGGCCCGCTAGAAGCCGTTAACCCCTGCGGCGAGCAGCCTCTGCTTCCGTACGAGGCCTGCGTACTGGGCTCGATCAACCTAGCGAGGGTGGACCTCACCAGTCGTAATCTCGACGAGATCGTGCGGACTGCAGTAAGGTTCCTAGACAACTGCATCGACGTGCAGACGTACACACTACCTGCAATCGAACGACTGCATCGCCTCAACCGCAAGATCGGCCTCGGTGTTATGGGCTGGGCAGACTGGCTAGCCATCCACCATATCCCCTACACCCACGACCACGCGGCGAGCTGTGCGGAGTCGATGATGTCGCAGATCTCGACCGCCGCTCACACCGCCTCGATCGAGCTCGCAGAGGAGCGCGGCGCCTTCCCAGGACAGCCAGCCATCGACATTCCACAGCGTCGTAACGCTACAGTGACCACCATCGCTCCTACAGGCAGTATCGGACTCATCGCCGGATGTTCATCGGGCATCGAACCCTACTTCGCACTGGCTGTGAGGCGTGAGAACGTCCTAGAAGGCAAGACTCTCTTCGACGTGAATCCTCACTTGCTTCCTTATCTGCAGTTGCTGGAACACCCCGACAGAGACGGTGTTAGTGGGGATCCTGATGCGGTTATGAACTACGTGAAGGAGCACGGCACACTGCCAGACGAGGCTTGGGCGGGCGAATGGATAAAGCCCGCCCGAGACATCTTCGTTACGGCCCACCAGATACCGTATCAACAACACGTACGTATGCAGGCAGCCTTCCAACGGTACACCGACAACGCCGTCAGCAAGACGATCAACCTTCCACACGAGGCTACTAGAGAGGACGTCTACAACGCATTCATAGCTGCCTACCAAGAAGGCTGCAAGGGTGTCACCGTGTTCAGAGACGGATGTAAGTGGACGCAGGTGCTACACGCAGGAGAGGGTACATCCCCCGCCACCAGCGACGAGAAGCCCATCCGCGTCGTAGCACCGCGTCCCGCAGTAATGTCTGGTCACACAGAGAAGATCCGTACCGGCGTAGGAAGCCTGTACTTGACGATCAACTACAACGGCGTCCCCCGCGAGGTGTTCGCGCAGATCGGTAAGGCAGGCTCAGAGGTTGCTGCCTTCACAGAGGCGCTCGCCAGACTGGTAAGCCTCGCACTACGTTCCGACATCCCCGTCGAGGAGGTCGCGAACCAGCTGGTCGGGATCGGCGGAGCACACCCCAGCGGCCTAGGTCCAGCGAAGGTGCTAAGCGTACCGGACGCGATCGGTAGAGCTCTTGTGCACACCGCGGTGCACCTACCCGAAGGTAAGGCGACCCCCATCTACGGAGACATATGTCCACAGTGCGGAAACGCGAGCCTTCGGCATCAAGAGGGGTGCGTCTCGTGTGGATCTTGTGGATACACTACTTGCTGATGAGGAGGAACCAATGGCATCTGCACAACTGCTCGCCAAGATAGCCGAGGCAAAGGCGCTGCTGGACAAGTGCGCGGCGGAGCCGCTAGCTTACGCCGGCGTTCTTTATGCCATTGGCGCCAACAACGCCGCCGGTGTCGTCATCGCCCAGGCTACCGCGGACTTCGCCAAGTCAGTGCATTGACCCCCAATCAACATCGACTCATTCAGCGCAGAGCTAAAAGGGGGCATCGTGGGTAAGGTAACGCTCCGCCTATCTAGTACCCTTCTCGCAGACATGTTCAAGGCAGGAGTTCGCGACGGATACGAGATCATACACGACGCGGTGCCCGACGACGTCGAGGGTGTCGAGGCAGTAACTCTAGACAAGGAGAGGGGTGTGCTCGTCGTCGAGATGCAGTCACCTCTGACCGTTCACGACATCGAGATCTGTCCCGCTGCTACAAGGAGATCAGTATGAGGTACGTCGCGAACAAGGACACTAAGGAGTTCCACGACCGTGAGCACGAAGACCCGCGGTGCAACCTCGCGGAGTTGAAGGCGAACGTCGATAACGTCGTCGAGCGTGCCATGTACGACGAGATGATCGCCGAGAACTTCACACCCTGTGGTTGGTGTATCGGCGAGTTCGCCAAGGAATGAGACTGCTACGTCGACTAGTCTGCTGGCTCCGTCACGGTGGAGAGCACGACTATGAGGAAGAGACGAACGTCATAGCTCGTGTACAGGTGCTTCGCTGTAAGTGTTGTGAGCACCATTCTGTGGGTTGGGGCTAAGGAGTAGCATAAGGCTACCAGAAAGGGGAACACGATGCCAAAGGAGAAGAAGGCAGCCACATCGAGACGCCGACTCACTCCGACGGAGAAGACGGAAGTCACCGCCTCGGAAGAGGAAGCCACCGCCTCGAAGCCCGAGTGCAACCATCGCTTCGAGGAGTCCACAGGTCACCGGCGCACAACCGCTGAGGGTACGTTCGCACTTGAGATCTGCTCCAAGTGTGACGCCGTGCGGACTGGCAGGAGGATTAGCTGAGGTGTTTAGCCCTGCTTGCCGCACTGCTAGTAGTCCTAACGGCGACGGCGGCAGGGATTGCAACCATAGAAAGGGGGTCGAGTGGAACTAGGATTCAGAGCTGGTCTCCTGATAGGCCTCTGTGTGTGGCCAGCGCTTGTCCTCCTGGGAGTTGTAGTAGGGCGCTGGTTACGAGCCTCCTAGCCAGACCTACCGTACAAGCACTCGGAACACCCACATCAAACGCACCAAGGCTCGTCGAACAACCACGAGAGGCAACCGAGGCGCCACCCGGAATCTACGAGGTCTGGGTAACAACCTATGGATACGAGTCCTGCAACGACCCAGAGTGCTACACCGCCTCAGGTATCATCGCAGGCTCTCCCCTCCCAGACGGAGCGCAGACAGCTGCCTGCGGTTACTTCTTGGAGCTCGGTCGTCGTTTCCTGTACGAGGGAACCCTATATGCTTGTATCGATCGAGGTGGTGGTCCCCACTACTGGGTCGACCTCTGGCTCGGAGATCATTCCGAACAAGGTGTCACAATAGAGGTCCTGCCGTAACTGCCTAACGTTGCGGACCCCGGTTGCTTTATGGGGGCGAGTGCTATATAATATAAGCAGATGAAAGGAGGTATTGTATGGCAAAGAAGGGTAGTACCAAGACTACTCTCCTGATCACCCCCGTACAGTACGCCAAGCAGCGTAGCATTCGACCCCAGATGGTCTACAACTGGATCACCCGCCAGGGAGGCCCTCACGAGAAACTGGGTGGCAAGTTCTTCGTCAACGCCGCCAAGCTCGACGAGTGGCTCGACGACCGCAAAGTCAGCAGAGTTGAACGCCAAGAGCGCTCGAAGGAACGCCGTGCGCGTGGCAAGTTCGGTCTGCCCCCCGAAGTCTCGATAGCGCTGCAGAAGTTCCACTCGCAGCACGTACAGCACTACTGCTACAACTGTGAACGCGAGACCGACCATCTCTGTGACCTCACCTACACAGGCGACCCGGTCGAGAACTTCCGGACCTCCTACTGTCTCGAGTGCAAGGGTGAGCACACCATGGGACCTTTGTCAAACGAGGACGCACTCGCAGTGCTGCTTCACGGCGCCGTACTAACAGTACCGGAGCCGGGGGCGGAGAAGCTGCTACCGCTACCAGAGCCCACGGACGAGGAGGAATTAGGAAATGCGCCGATGGAAGAAGCCGGATAAGGCCCAGCAGCGGCGTGCTGCAGAGAGCAGGAACCGGCACAAGATCAGGCGTGTCCAGAAAGTCTCGTTCAGGCGTTCAGGCAGGAACAACGAGCAGGGTATCATAGCTCTCGGACTGGACTAGAGATCGTGCAGGGGCTCGCTAACGCCGTCATGGAGGAATTCTACCCCGACCTGGAGAAGCCACTAGTCGCGATCTCACCCCGCATGACTTGGGCCGCCGGGCGCACCTGGCCCACACGCCTCGAGATACGTGTCGCTAAGGGCTACATCGAGGAGCTCGGCCGTGAGGCTGGTGAAGAGACGCTGAAGCACGAGATCATTCATGCAGCGCTGTGGCAACACGGTATTAGGCAGATACACGGGCGGCGTGACTCGATCTTCTACGCAGAGTGTCGACGCCTAGGTATTCCGGACTCCCGGTTCTGTAAGCCTTGGGGGGAGCAGAGGCTCCAGACGTTCTACGTCTTCCAGTGTTCTCGTGGGCACGAACGTGTTCTCTACCAGAACCGAGAGTCTCCCTGCTGCCTAGTATGTACACGAGGGATGCTCCTGACGCATCAGGGAAAGATAGACGGTACGATGAGTGCGTGGGACGTCGCGCAGGCACTGAAGGAGGTGGCACATGCCCCCGATCGAAATCCACGTCAGTGACGTGCTAAACTTCAAGCGATGCCGCCGCAGGTGGGGCTTCAGCAGTCCTCTGATGAGCCACCTTGAGCCGAAGCGGCCCAATACGACCCTGTGGCTCGGCACCGGAGTTCACTACGGCCTGAACGAGTACTACCGGGGCAACGTTAAGAACCCTGCAGACGCGTTCACGTCCTGGGCTGACACCGCGATAAAACAGATCCGCAATCGCGTCGAACTCACACAGGAGCAGTTCGACAAGTTCCTAGCGACCCGTGAGCTTGGTGAGGGCATGCTGCAACACTACACTCGCTGGGCTCCCGAGCAGGACAAGCCATATACGGGCCTGGCGGAGGAGTACACGTTCGCAGTGCCGCTCCCCGGGTTCCCGCCTCAGTCGGTCGTGTTGTGTGGCCGCTGGGACCGAATCGTACGCGACCGAAACGATCTGTTCTGGATCATGGAGCACAAGACGACGCAACGCTTCGACACGGAACGGCTGATCCTGGACGAGCAGGTGGGTGTGTACATCTACGCGGCGCACAAGGCGCTCGGTCTCGACCTGCAGGGCGTCCTGTACAACATGCTCCGCAAGAAGGCTCCGACAGTACCAGAGCCGTTGAAGTCCGGAGGTCTGACGAAGCGTGCGAACATCGACACCACCGAAGAGGTCTACCGGGACGCGATCTCGATGCAGGGTCTCGACTCGGAAGACTACGAGGACATACTGGGGCAGCTGCGAGCAAAGGGCAACACGTTCTTCTATCGGGAGTTTGTGTACCGCTCTGAGGCCGAGATCAAGTTGCTCATGGCCAACATCGCAGCCGTTGTCGTCGAGATGCTAGACTCCAAGGTCGTGCTATACCCGAACCCCAACACACTGAACTGTCTGGGGTGTATGTTCCAGGGTCCCTGCATCGCGATGGCTGACGGGTCAGACTGGAAGTTCATCCTGCAGCAGGAGTTCCATACACGCGTTACGGAGGAGACTCAAGCTGAGGTCGAGGACCCTTGGGGGTAACACCTTGCAGTTAGCTAGACTCTTAGTTATAATTAGGATATCAAAGCGACGAGGCATCGAGCGTGGCTGAGTACTGCGGCGACTGTGGAAGCGAGCTGGCCCCCAGTAAGCTACGTACCTCAGACCTCTGTGACTGGTGTCGCAGGCGACACTATGGTAGACGCTACAATCAGAGTGACGAGCAACGCAGAAAGCAGGGAGACAAGCGGCAGCAGTTACGGGCCGAGTTTATACAGGCGTATGGTGGAGCCTGTCAGTGCTGCGGAGAGACGGAGCCGGTCTTCCTGACTCTCGACCACGTCAACAACGACGGCGCACAGCACAGACGCACTACGAGACGATCCGGCTACATGATGATTGCACTGCTTCGAGAGCTCGGATGGCCGAAAGAGGGTTATCAGTTGTTGTGCTTCAACTGTAACGCCGCGAAGCAGTGGGCACCCGGCGGAGTCTGCCCACACAAAGTACGAGGAGGTGAGGTGGTTGCTCGAGCTTAGGACCAGGGGTGTCCAGGATTGCCGCCGGCTACGACGCCGGGTGGCCCGCATCTACGGACTCGGTCGTATCACCCCGGAGATGTTCGAGAACCTCCACAGCCGGATAAAGGAGCTCGAGGAGCTTCTGCTTAAGGCGGAAGAGAAGTCCGAAGAGGAGGCACTTAGTGGTGCAGCAAGGAATTGACACCAAGAAGGTCGAGGAACGTCAGGCCCCGTCCGTAGCGGTGGTGGAGCCGACACCGGAAGCGATCGAGCGTACGAGCGAGATCGCGGATGCTGCTCTGAAGGAGCTCGAGAAGCCTGCTGTCGGTCCACCCTTCACTCCTCAGTCACCAGCTCAGATCACGAAGTGGGTCAAGGGGCTGTTCTACGGAGACCCTGGAGTCGGCAAAACCTTCTTGCTCGGCACAGCAATGAAGTTCGCCCCGACACGTCCCGTTCTCCTGTTGGACTCCGAGGCTGGTACCATGAGCATCCGCGACACCGGAGTCGACGTAGTGGCCGTTCGGTCGTACGAGGAGGTGGGGCAGATAGCCAAGTGGCTCAAGGAGAACAACTTCGCCCGCGTCGGAGCCGACGGCAAGATCGTACCGGGACAGCGCTACCAGACGTTGTGTATCGACTCGCTATCAGAGCTGCAGCGCCACGTGATGCGGGGTATCCTCACGGCAGCTGTCCGCAAGGACCCAGAGCATGACCCCGACATCGCAGAGCAGCGCGACTGGCTGAAGAACGCCGAGCGTGTACGAAAGCTCGTCCGCGGTGTAAGAGACCTGGACATCCACGTCCTGTTCACGTGCCTTGCGCGAGAGCGACAGGACGAACGAACGGGTGCGGTTACTATCAAGCCGCATCTGCCGGGACAGCTAGCCGATGAGGTGTCGGGCTTTCTTGACTTCGCCGGCTACATGAGAATTGGCACGGTAGAGGATGAGGATAACGACGCAGAGGGTAAGCGGAAGAAGGTCCTAATCCGCCGTGTCTACTTCCAGCCCGCTGGGCACTTCCTGGCGAAGGACCGCTCGGGTGTCCTGCCAGTGTATCTGGACAACCCTACGATCGAGGCGATTGTAGGCCCAATCGTTAACGAAGGAGGCAACAAGCAGTAATGGGCATTCACGTCGACTTCACAGGCGTACAAGACCAGGCGGAGGCTATACCCAAGGGGACGTACCCCGCTACAGTGTTCGACATGAGCGCAGATACGTCCAAGAACGGCAACCCCATCGTCAGGTGGGAGTTCAAGATCGACGACGATCACCCAGTCGCCGGCAACCGTCACGCCTGGCTGATCAACTCGATGCAGCCCCAAGCGCTGTGGGCTCTCAAGCGAACGCTGGTCGCCCTGGGCGCCAATCCAGGTGATCTCGACAGCAAGGTCGACATCACGCCGGAGGATTACCTTGGACTCCCGTGTCGCCTGGTAATCGGACACGAGATGTACGAGGGTGTCATACGCTCTCGTGTCGTACGTGTACTGCCGGCGGGTGCGGGACAAGAGAGCGAGGACTCCTTCGGCGGAGCGGCCCCGTTCTCTGAGCCTGCTGCCCACCCAAGCGACCTCCCGTTCGAGTAGACCAACTCCTCAGGCCGATATGCTAATGGAGGACGATGACGATGATCAATCTAGGTGATCGGGTCAAGAGTAAGATCACGGGCTTCACTGGAATCGCTGTCTCCCGCGCGGAGTTCCTGAATGGCTGCATCCGATTCCAGGTGCAGCCAGAGACCCTTAAGGACGGGAAGCAGCTCGAATCCGAGTGGGTCGACGACGTCGAGCTTCAAGTCGAGACCACGGGAGTACATCAGCTGCCCGAGCGCAAGCGTCCCGGAGGGCCGCACCCCAACCCCGAGCGCAGTCGTCCCCTTCCTGCACGATCGTGATGCCCGATCCGACCGAGGTACGGTTCCGTGAGCTTGTCCTCGAGAAGGTCACACTCGGGATGTCGTCCTCGATCGACAAGGGACTCCTGGACAGCATGACGCTTGACACCGCCACGGATGTGGTAGCTACGAGGATCATCCTCGTTCTGCGTACGAGACTTCTCGGCAACCAGATCTCGCGGGAGGTCCTCGAAGTCAGGGAGATTCCCAAGACTTGGTGGGACGCCTTCAAGAAGGCCTTCTTCCCGAGCTGGCTGGCCCGATGGTTCCCAGTACGAGTAGAGCGTGTCGAGGTCGTGACACAGTTCGTGCACGTCTGTCCGCACCTGATCTCTAGCCAGCCGGATGTGCACTTCCGTTTTCTGTCGAGTCCGTCACAAATAGCCGCCTGGAGACAGGAAGAAACCTGAGATGGACAATGTCGAAGCTGAGCAGCTGTTCAAGCTGCTGTTCGAGGCGGCTCCCGGTTTCATAAGTCTGTTCTTCCTCCGGCGCACTGATCGGCTAGCAGAGCGAGCAGTCTGTGAGACTGCCGACTACATCGAGGCAGCTCGATACGCTCTCACCAAGACAGAGGCTGGCTTCGACTCCTACTTCTCTCCTGCCGTACTGGCAAACAGACCGAAGGCAGGCGGTCGCGGCAAGAAGGAGGACTTCCTAGGAAGCAGAACCCTGTGGGTCGACGTAGACGCTACGACTCATCATCCCGCTGATGAGATCCTACGCCGACTCACGGGGTTTCAGCCTCCACCCTCAGTAGTCGTCCACAGCGGCAATGGCTTTCATGGCTACTGGCTACTACGAGAGCTGATCACCGACAAGCCGGCCGTTGAGGCCGCCAACAGGTGGCTTGCTCAAGAGCTTGGAGGTGACCAGTGCTTCAGCATCGATCACGTCCTTCGAGTCCCCGGCACACTGAACTACAAAGGTCGAGCTGTAAAACGTGACTGAGCCTCTATCTGTGCGTCTAGTGTTGAACTCGCCGGAGCGCGTCTACGACCTGAGCAGCTTCGGGTCTATAGAGGCAGGGCCGTCTACAGCTGAGTCGTTCGACCCTGAACCTCTCCCTGATAACTTCCTGGAGGTCATTCACCCTAAGACTAGAGCCCGCATCGTAGACGGCCCTCCATATGGAGATCGGTCGGCTAACGACTTTGCAGTCGCTCGATCTCTGGCTAAGCAGGGCTTCACTCCTGGGCAGGTGCTGACAGCCTTCATAACGCCGGAGTGGTATGTCGCTCGTAAGACTCGCGACAAGGGGCTGGCATACGCCATACGTACAATCGTTGCCGCCTTCGAGGGGTTGCCTACGCAGACAACCGGAGCACATCCAACGACACCGCCTGAAGACCTTGCGGCCCTGCTAGAGCGGCTTCACTGGGTCGAATCCGAGAAGGGCTCACGACGGCAGAAGGAAGTAGAGCCGGACTACCTGTTTACAGTGCCCGCCGTGAGATGGCTCGCGGAGCACGGAATGCAGTTTCTGCGGGACGTACATACTGGAGATGGATTCGTGTTCTGGAAGGGTCGCATACTTCGAGCCGATAAGGACAGCCGCGAGCTACGCGATCTACTGTACGAGCTAGCTCACGTCACAGAGACCGCCTGGGATAGTCGGAAGCTTCGCGAAGCACTGTCGCATGAAGCACGGGTAAACGGCAACGGCGTAACGCTATATCCGTGGGTGACGTTCGATCCCATCTCCTGTAAGGGGTACTTACTCCCTGATAGTAGTAGCGGGGAGCTTCTAGTTATCGCACCGAACAAAGAGGTCGAGATAGCCTCTAACGGTACAGACGGCTTCTTGCTGAAGCCCTCCTTGCTGTCTGAACCTTTGCGGTTGGATTTCGCCACGGACAAGAAAGAGGGTATCCGTAAGATAGTGCAGCTGCTATCGGCCAGCTTTGCCTGTGAGTCAGGAGTTCGATGCCTCGCGACCTGCTACCTGCTCTCTGTCCCGCTGCAACGTTTCGCATCGGATGACTTACTACCAATACTTCACGTGACCGGTCCTTCCGGCGGAGGTAAGTCGTGGGCACTAAAGCTCATGACCACGTGGCTGTACGGACGCTCACTACTCCTGCAAGCGACACAGGCATCTTCACACGCGATCTCGGACTCCGACCCGTTTCTAGCTCTCGACGACTACGAGTCGCTCGACCCCGAATGGCAGCGACGACTACTCACGGGTGCTACAGGCCAGGTCCGAGCGAAGATGGGGGCGCAGGCAACCGGAGTCGTACTGCAGCAGAGTACAGTGTGTTTCGCGATGACGAGCATCAATCCGCTGCCGACAGAAACGCTGAGGCGCCGAGCAGTTGTCATCGAAACAGACGCGGAACGTCTCGGAGACGTAGGCTTCAACGCTACGACGGCGCTGACCGATCTGGCACGCAGCCGAAACGAGACGTGGTCAGCATACATCAGGCTGCTCGCTGAAGACATACTGCCACGAATGCAATCAGGCTCGGCTCGCCAGAACATTATGAAGGCCCGCGACATAATTGGCATGGAGCAGAACAAGGGACTGAGTACCTTCTTGACCCTCATGTGGTTGGTAGGAGTTAGCATCGAACGCTACGTGCCTCACTTCATGCCGGCGATCGAACTTGAGGACGTCATTCAGTCTTGGGCGAAGAGTCTTCTCCTACAGAGCCAGGAGGAGTTTATGGAGCGTGAGCCCCTTATAATGTACGTCGATACTGTCTGGGATGAGATCTTGCACTCGGGTGGTGATCTCGAATTTGGTGTCCGAACAGGTGCACTCTTCATCGAGCCAATCATCCGTGGTGGCTCCTTAGTCGGATTCAGGGGGACGGGTGCACAACTGCATTCCACGTTCGCTACGGTATGTCGTAATCGAGGACTGCGATACGAGTTCAGCAGTCCCAATCAGGTAGGAAGACGCTTTCAACTGTCGCAGAACCTGCTTGCAGAGTCGGGCTGGATAGTGAAGGCGGCCAGGTTCGGCCCACGTCGTGGGTGGGAGGTCTGCAAACGTGACTAAGAAGGTAGTAGCTCTACTCTCTGGTGGGCTCGACTCCGCTGTGATGGCCTTCGAGCTGTGTGCACGTGGGCGTGAACTGATCTTGCTGAGCTTCAACTACGAACAGCGCCACTCCAAGGAACTAGGGTGCGCTGCACGCATCGCGAGTATGCCCTTCATCCGCAACCACAGCGAGCACTACGTCATAGATCTTCGTAGTGTGGGCATACTGCTCAAGGGGTCTGCACTGACCGACCCCAGTGTCGAGGTGCCACAAGGTCATTACGCCGACGAGTCGATGCGTTCGACTGTAGTACCCAATCGCAATGCGATCTTCTTGTCCATCGCGTTCGGAATAGCAGCCGCTCATGGAGCCGAGTCTGTCGCGTACGCCGCCCACGCCGGCGACCATCCGATCTATCCGGACTGTCGTCCAGAGTTCGTGGTAGCGTTCGAGCTGATGGAGATGCTCGCGATGGCCGGATACGCAGCGGTTCGACTGGAGACGCCGTTCATCTATATGACGAAGGATAAGATCGTCAAGCATGGTGACCGGATGTTCGTTCCTTTCGGAGATACCTGGTCGTGCTACGAAGGCGGCGAGCTGCACTGCGGGCGCTGCGGTACGTGCGTCGAGCGCAAAGAGGCATTTCAGCTTGCGGGGGTGATGGATCCTACAAAATACGAGAGCGAGAGTTGACTCTTTGCCGGATGTGGCAGAGCACTGAAATTCAATACAAAATGTGACTGAAAGGGGGGCTAGAAACGTTGACCCTTAACGCGAACGCGAACAAAGATGCAAGTGAAAAAAGTGGGGCAGATTATGCGAGGGAGCAGGTGGAGTCGCATCTACCACACCCCACAGACGTCGAACGCTACGTTTCGATAGTCAAGACCTACACATTCGAGGCGGCCCACCATCTACCAGGGCACATAGGTGCCTGCAAGAACCCACATGGGCACAGCTATCAGCTCGAGGTCGAGGTTGCGGGCCCAATAGTGCAGCATCCAGGAGCTACCGACGACGGCATGGTGTTCGACTTCGGCGACCTCGACGGCATCGTCGATGACGTGATCCTTCGCTGGGTAGATCATCAAGACCTCACCAGAGTGATGCCGTACCGCACCACAGCGGAGAACATGGTCTGCGACTTCGCCGAGCGTCTTGGCAGGGTGTTCCACGAAACCCCGCTTCGTCTGGAGACACTGACATTGTGGGAGACAGCTAAAGGGAGGGCAATCTGGCGGCGACCGTGTCAATGACGAGGCGCTACAATGCCTAGTAACCTGATAATAGATCTTCGACCTTCATCGACACTTGCGTACGTAGTTGGGGTAGTACTAGGTGATGGGAGTATCTGGCACCCACGACCGCACGAGTACACTATTGGGCTGAGAGTCAAGGACGAAGAGTTCGCGTCCGCCTTCTTGTACGCACTGCAGCACATAGGTCTAGGTGCGAAGACGATGTGGTGCAGCCAGGAGGCCGGACGTGAGTACCATGTTGTGCGTGCACGTGGGAAAGCCCTGTACACCTACTTACGGCCGATGAAGGATGACCCGTCCTGTGCGACTGAGATCGCGCTACAGTACCCTCGAGACTTTCTCCGAGGGATGTACGATAGTGAAGGCTCGCTTCACACCGATTCTACCCGATACGGCTACCGCCACATCCAGCTGCCCTCAACAGATCGGCGCATTCTGGAGGTCTGCGGGGCCTGTCTAGACTCTCTGGAGATTCCTTACTACTTCTACACCTACGGTCGCAAGCCTAACAGCTTCAACCCGCACCCGTTCGTGGTGCACAAGCTGGCGCTGAACAGGCAGTGTGCGATAGACAGATTCCTACTCGAGGTTGGGTCTTCAATCCCACGTAAGAGAGGAGGTACCTAGTGGAAATCATCCCGATCATAGAGCCTAAGAAGATCCGTGAGTGTCTGAAAGGCATCGCAGACGAGATTCGCGCGCAGCACGGAGAGCAGAAGATCCTGTTGGTGCCTGTACTCAACGCCGCCTACATTATGGGGGCAGACATCAGTCGCCTGCTGAGCGACCTGAATCCTACGATCTGCTTCGTGCTTGCGAAGTCCTACGTAGCTGATCGTCGTGCGGCTATGGGAGTCGTCGTGCGCCCCCTCGACAGCACCGTGTACAACGACGTTCAGGCGGCTATCATCCTCGATGTCGTTATCGATACGGGGCGCACACTCGCCGCTGTAGGACTGCGCCTTCACGACTTCGCACCACGCGCCGAGATCTCGGCGTATACGCTAGTAGCGAAGCCGGACAAGCTCCGCTACAAGTGTACGTTCCCTGTCTACAGCCGGATCATGTTGCCAGGTGATCCCTGGCTAGTAGGCTTCGGACTGGACTCCAACGGGAAGTATCGTTCACTGCAGTATATAGGAGAGACGAAGTATGGAGAAGGAGCAGTCCTACCAGGTTAACGAGATCTTTCGCTCCATACAAGGCGAGGGCTTCTGGTGTGGTACGCAGGCAGTCTTTGTACGCCTACAAGGCTGTCCCGTCGGCTGCGAGTGGTGCGACACCAGACGAACTTGGGGACGTGGCGGAACGTCAATGACCATCTCGGAGATCGTAGGAGAGATCACCCGCCTCAACATCGGACAGTTCGGCCACGTCGTCATCACGGGCGGCGAGCCAACGATCTGGGAACTCGGGCCGCTCGTCGATGCACTACACTTCCGACCATACTACGTGCAGCTAGAGACGTCGGCACTGGAGGGTGGCAAGGACATATCACGGCGACCCAACTGGATAACCGTATCGCCTAAGGCACAGCTCGACTTCAGGATCAGGGAGTCGTTTCGCCGTCACAACGGCGTCAACGAGGTGAAGTACGTCGTCGACGACAGCTTCGACGAGGCAGTGGTGGACGAGAGTCTGCACGCCCCGATCTATCTGATGCCAGAGGGGCTACCGTCCCGAGTAGAGATGATCCACAAGACCCTCGAGATACTGGAGCGGCATCCAGCCTGGCGGTTCGGCTCACGACTACAAGGCTGGATAAACATAAGATAGTTGCGGCGCAGGCGTGCTTTAACCGGCGCTAGTGTGATATAATAGGGATAGAGTATGAAAACACAGAACACACCGGATAAACATACGATAGTTGCGACTGATGAGCTCATACCCATCATCACGTCACTGCTGGATGTAGTAGGACCACCACTCTGGGCGGAGGATCCGAATCTGGTAGACACACCAGCACGTGTCGCACGCATGTACAGAGAGCTCTTGACGCCAGAGGCGTTCAATCCGACAACCTTCCCTAACGACCCACAGAACGGATACGATCAGGTCGTCCTCGTCAAGGACGTAGTCTTCCACTCACTCTGTGCTCACCACCTGTTGCCCTTCTCAGGACGGGTCGCAATCGCGTACATCCCGTACGCAACGGTGATAGGCCTCAGTAAGCTGGTACGTATAGTAGAGCACTACAGCAGGATGTTGCAGATACAAGAGTCGCTTACGCAGGACATCGGCGACTACCTAGTAGAGCTGCTTCACCCACGTGGAGTTGCAGTCATCGTTGAAGCGGCGCACCTGTGCATGCGCATGCGTGGTGTACGCAGCCCAGATAGTGTTGCGGCCACATCCTTCATGTGGGGTGCATTTCGAGAGCGCCCAGAAGCCCGTGCCGAACTGATGCAGCTTCTATATGGAGGTACAAGGTGAGCGACCTCAGTGTTGGACACATGCTTGAGGAGGTAGCTAGATGGGATGGCGTGTGGCGCTTCTCAAACGCCGCAACGGTACACAACTTGATGCAATATACCATCGCGCTCTGCGGCGAAGCAGGAGAGTTCGCAAACGTCGTCAAGAAGCACGTGCGCAGCTCCGACGAGAACGCCGCCGGCGAGCTCGTCGACGCACGTAGCAAGATGCTCGAGGAGCTAGTTGACGTGCAGATCTACTTCACTAAGCTCCTGCTCGTACTCGGATGCGACGCAAGCGAGTTTCGTGAGGCCTGGGATGCTAAGCATCAGGTCTTACGGGAGCGTTGGGGGGCAGGCTAATGAGAGTGGCAATCATAGCACCACCGAGACTGCTGCACCTGTCAGAGGCTACCAACTACCACCTAGGACTAGTGCAGCTTGTGAAGACAGACAAGGTGTACCGTGAGTGGCACCGAACACAAGCTGAAGCTGGCCACTACGTAATCCTGGACAACGGTGCTGCCGAGGGTGTAGTACCACCATCACCGCCGATACTGCTCCGGTGGGCACGTGAGATCAAGGCGAACGAGGTCGTCGCGCCCGACGCGCTCTGCGACTTCCGAGGCACTCTTAGCCTCACCGAGCAGTTCATAACGGAAGCACTAATTCGTCAGTCATTCAACGGCAACTTCATGCTCGTACCACACGGGCAGGACTATACAGAGTGGCTCTACTGCTTCAGGCGGATGCGTGAACTGTGGAGCGGTCCACGGTTCATATACGGCATATCGAGAGCAGTCGAGCGTCGATGGGACTTTCCGGTACGTCGCTCGGAGATCGTCATGAGACTAGTTCGCGACGGCCTGCTACGCCCCCTTGAGCAGGTACACCTGCTAGGCGTAGGGAACTCCCTAGTCGACATAGAACTCCTCGCCGATAGTCCTTACGTGCGTGGCATCGACACATCTCTGCCGATTGTAGCCGCACAACACGGAGTCGACCTGTCGAACCTCCGAGGCGTAGACCTTCAGCGACTGCGATACGACCCGTTCGAAAGTCGCATCAGCGACGAGCTAGCACACAACAACATCGCCTTCTTTAGGGGATTGTGTCACGATGAGTGAGGAGATCGCAAAGCTCACCCTCCTCGTCCCACTCTTCGAGGAGGGCCGTCTAGTCTGCAGTGTAGAAGAGGCCGCTAGCATCGGTCACGTAGTGGTAATGGAAGTCGACGGCCATGGTGAGATCTGTGACATGTGGGTAAAGCCAGAATATCGAGGGTGGCATTACGGCAGTCGACTACTGGAAACTGCGATACAATGGCTGCGTGATCGAGGCTGCGAAGATGTGGTTCTGCACGTAGAGACCGACAACAAGGTTGCACTGCACCTATATCGAAAAGCCGGCTTCACAGAGACCCGCAAAGAGTACCATATGAGGCGGCTCCTTGGCGAATAAGCACCCGCTAGCTGAGTGCGACGGCTGTCCACTACTGGAGGAGATCTACATCCCTCCCGAAGGTCCAGAGCGGGCAGATGTCGTCCTACTAGGACAGGCGGGTGCGAACGAAGAGGCCAAACTGAAGCGCCCCTTTGTCGGCTCCGCCGGAAGACTGCTAGATAAGGTATGTGGGGCGGTAGGAATTGATCGAGAGGCTTCCTGGGTTACCAACTCGGTCCTGTGTCGGGTACCGGCTGGAGGCAAGGTACCTGTAACGGCTGTACGAGCGTGTCGTAAACGCCTCCTGAACGAGCTAGACACCCACCACCCTAAGGTCATAGTCGCAATGGGAGGCGTAGCGTATCAGGCGCTCCACGATCTTGACAGTCAAGCCGGTATCATGCTGGTGAGGGGTAAGGTCGAGACGTACAACGAAGCGTATGTCGTTCCCACTGTGCATCCGGCCGCGATGCTATACCCGGGTGCACAGGGTATGTTTGTCGACTTTGCACGCGATATGGAGAAGGCTGGTCGACTCCTAAGGGGCGAGAAGCCTCCTGAGCCGCTCGATATCGTACACGCAGTCATCATAGATATAGCCACACTTGGACGCTGGAGCCACTTGGTTACTGAAGGCTCACAGCTCGCAATGGCCTGTGATATTGAGACGACAGGCTTTGACTCTCGCGAGGACTCGATCCTTTGTATATCCTTCTCTTGGGGCAAAGGGCTCACTGCAGTGGTTGCAGGTGAGTTGCATGACGACGAACAGGCACGGAGCCTCCTCAACTTTGTATTCGAGCATCCTAAGCTCCGATGGATATTCCACAACGGCAAGTTCGACACGCAGTTCTTACGGGCTGCCGGACTAAAGGCACGTTGCGAAGATGACACAATGCTGGCCAGCTACGCCCTTGACGAACGTAGCACACGAGATCCCGGTAGCGGCCGTACAGGTGGGATCGGCCACGGACTCAAGAAGCTCGCTGCCGAATACTGTGCTGCGCCCAACTACGAAGCAGAACTGCGTAAGTATCTGCCGCACAAGAAGGCGTCGTACGCAGACATTCCGCGTGATAAGTTGTACAAGTACGCCGCGTACGACGCCGCTTATACTCGTGAGCTAGCCTACGTACTTGGGAAGCTCCTACGCGATGAGCCTGGTCCACAGCGGTTCTACCGTGAGGTACTGATCCCTGGTGCAGAGGCATTCTCTCGTGTCGAAGAGGCCGGCTTCGCCCTGGACACGGACTTCTTAGTAACTGAGTTCGAGGAGAAGTACTTTACCGACCTCCAAGAGCGTGAGCGACAGATGCAGGAGTACGTAGGCATCAAACACTTCAATCCGCGCTCTCCACAACAGGTGGCGGAGATCTTCTTCGATCGGCTGAAGCTACCAAAGGTCAAGGGTAAGGGACGCTCTACCGATAAGGAGGTCCTCGAGGTCCTTGCGCCACGGCACGAGTTCCCCCGGATGGTACAGCAGTACCGAGGGATACACAAGGAGTACTCCACCTACGTCGTCGGGCTGCTAGAGAGCGTACGAGAGGATGGAAGGATACACGCTACGTACCTGCTCCACGGATCGGTAAGCAGGACGTCGTGCAACGAGCCTAACGTCCAGAACATTCCTCGGCCACCGGAGTCGCGCATGCGAGATGCATTCATCGCCTCGCCTGGGAACGTCCTACTGCAGGCCGACTATCGACAGCATGAGTTCCGCGTTATGGCTGTTGCCTCTGGAGATGAGTACTTATGCGAGCGGTTCCGTGATCCGAGCTGGAACATCCACGCCGATATGGCCAGGCGCGTCTACGGCCCAGATTACACCCACACGCAGTATGTCTGGGCTAAGATGATCGACTTCGGCGTGCTCTACGGCCGAGGCGACTACTCACTGTCGATACAACTGGACTGCACAACAATTGAGGCACACCACTTCATTGAGGAGTTCTTCGCACCCTACCCGCGCGTGCGAGAGAAGCGGGCGGAGGTGCAACACGAAGCGATCGTACGTGGTTGGATCGAAGCCCTTACTGGGCGTCGACGACGGTTCGGTCTCATCACACGGATGAACGTCGAGGATGTTCGGAAGCAGGCGTGCAACTTCATAAGTCAGGGACCAGCTTCGGACACCACTGTTGTGTCGATGGCAAACCTACTGCCGCCGAGATCTCACGACCTTTGGGACATGGGCGTTCGAGTCGTACAGATGGGACATGACGCACTGATCTTCGATGTGCCACGCAACGTACTACGGGATACCGCTGCGATCGTTGTGGAGGTAATGGAGAGGACACCACGTGAGCTGCTCCGTACGGACGTACCGTTCTTTGTGGACTTGAGCTATGGCGAACGATGGGGAGGTCTTATCGACCTACCTAAGGAAGCCTAGGAGGTCACATGCGACAGGTACGACAGACCTTTAGTCCCAGGCAGCATGTTATGGTCAGGTATCACAACGAGTGGGTATCGGCTGTGGTGCTATGCGAAAGCACACGTATTGGGATCAATAGGCGTGAATACCCCTTTGTGAAGGTCACAACTGACACGGACACCTTCGAGGTGTCGAACTCAAGGATGTATATCCTGTCCATGGACGAGTACGTGCGAACACGCTATGGTAGCTAACGAAGAGACACTGAGCCTCTACCCGTTTCAGGAACGGGGAGCTAACTACATCCAGGAGTGGAAGAGGCTCATCGTAGCTGACGAGCCCGGCCTCGGCAAGACTGCTCAGGCGATTGTCGGTCTACGAGGTCAGTACCCCCAACTGGTAGTATGTCCGAGCTCCCTCAAGCTGTTTTGGGCGCAGGAGTATCTTAGGTGGTCCGACGTACCCGCAGAACGGATCGCCTTCCTGTGGTCACAAGATAAGGCAGTTCCAGAAGGCTACGACGTCTACATCACTCACTGGGATATCCTTCGCTTGACGTGGCAGGGCTTGATGCGAGTCAAGTGGGCTGCAATCGTAGCTGACGAGGCTCACCGAGCGAAGAACAGGAAGGCACTGCGGACCAGAGCACTCAAGAAACTAGACGCCCCGTACAAAGTACTACTTACGGGCACTCCAATCGTCAATCGCCCCGACGAGATCTGGTCGCTGCTTCACTTTCTGTTCCCGCAGCAGTATCGGTCGTACTGGCGTTTCGTAGAAGAGTTCTGCTCCGTGGTTATCAACCGCTGGGGGGGCTACGAGATCGTAGGCATCCGTGACAGAGAGAAGATGCACCGCGAGCTCCGCGGCAAGGTGATCCGGCGTACTAAGAAGACAGTACTACCTGAACTTCCTGACAAGCGGTACATGACTATCCCCATAGAACTATACCCCGAACAGATTCGTGCGTACACAGAGATGCGTGACCAGATGATCGCCAGGATCAACGACGACACCATCTTGTACGCTCCAGTCGTACTGTCGCAGCTCATGCGGCTGCGACAGATAGCGATCGGGCTGGGATTCTTCGACTCCACTAACAGGTGCTCCTCGAAGATCGACGCCGTGGTCGACTTCGTAATGGACCGGCTGCCCCGGAAGACAGTCGTATGTACTCAGTTCGTATGGGTAGCCAACCAGATCAAGGAGGCCCTTGCTGCCCACAAAGTCTCAGTAGGAGTCCTCACAGGCCAAACGCCTATGGCCGAACGCAACGTCATCGTAGAGGACTTCCAGAAGAACGACAAGTACAGCGTCATCTCCATGACGGCAGAGACTGGCGGTACGGGGTTCACACTTACGGCCGCCGACGCTCTAGTGTTCACGGATCGTCCCTGGACTCCGGCTGTGGTTCAGCAGGCAGAGGACCGCATACATCGTATCGGCCAGAAGGATGCAGTACTGATCGTGACACTCCTTGCACACGGTACGGTAGAGGAGAAGGTCGAACGTGCCTTACGGCGTAAGGAGCGGATGTTCAACGAGATGTTTACGGGCAAGACCTTCAAGGAGCTACTGTGATGCCTGGAAGCGTTGTAGGCGGCGTAACACACGTGAACGACCTTGGAGGACAGCTGACAATCAGCGTCAAGGTCACTCGTCAGTTCTTCGTGCGACTACGAGTGGGACTTCTACTCCTGCGCATCGCTGCGTGGGTACTGAATGCACATGTGGAGGTAGACGATGACTGAGATACCCACGAAGTGGTTCGATCGGTTCGCGAACGAGGCCCGTATGTGGCGGTCATACTCGTCGTGTAGGCGGACGCGTGTCGGGGCAGTTATCATCGACCCGACAACGAGGGCGATCGTCAGCACGGGCTACAACGGTACGGTGCCAGGTTCTCCAAGCTGCAATGAGGGCGGCTGCAAACGATGCGAGGAGGCGGCTGCGCAGGGGCTACCTCCCGGAGCAGTTAGGGAATACCTCGACTGTGAGTGCGTACATGCGGAGATGAATGCACTTCTGCTAGCCGCACAACGAGGCACAAAGGTCGCTGACTGCCTGATATTCGTAACGCACGAGCCGTGTATGTCCTGTAAGAAGCACCTAACAGTCGCCCGGGTAGCATGGGTGGTGTGTAGAGAGACATGAAGATCGTAGGAGTCGACCCCGGTGAGAAGTACTGCGGTTTGGTGTACTTGCAGGACGACCTACCAACTTTTGGTGCGGACCTCACACCTCAGCAGCTGATCGAGACGTTCGAGCGCGTCGAGGCCGACCTCGTAGCTATCGAGCGCTTTCAGCTATGGCCCGGTCGAATGATGGCACAGTCGTACAGTACACTAGGAGTGGTCGAGCTAATCGGAGTCCTGAAGTACTTGTGTCAGAGACGGCATATCCCCTACATCATGGTCCAGCCGTCTGAGTCGAAGTGGGTTACGCATCCGCAACATACACACGGGAAGACTCCGCATCAGGTGGCTGCTTACAAGGCAGCTGTGTTTGCTCAGCGGGGTCTAAAGCGTCTTGTGAAGCGCGTGGTAGGCAGCCCCTCCGCTTCTGTAGGAAAGGCCCCTCGAGATCGAGCGAGTAGTCGTGTCGATAGCCGCACTGTAGACACACGTCGTACGTCCCGTCGACCTCGTAGTCCACGTACACCTGACCATCGCAGCGTGGGCAATCCCTCAAGGCTCTCTTGAGTCCACGGAACTCAGCTGGGTGTCTGTTCGATGACTCCAACGACGCTGCCGTCCTTACGATGCAGGACGCGTCGAAGATCCTGAGGCCCGGCGAAGCCGACCACAAGGTCGCCGCGCGTGAGGTCTGCGATGACAGAGTCACGTAACGCCCTCGAGAGCTCTCTTAGCTCGGAGGCACTCACCCTTTGTTCTACGACCGCTAGGTCCGGCATCGAATCACCTCCAAGATCTACTTCTCGAATAGCCGCCCACAGATTCTGATCGGCGTATTCGTACACCCACCAGGAAAGGCAAGACGCTCCGTAAGAGATAGCTAGCCTGGCGAAGTCGAGCAGCTCTTTCGGCGTCGTCGAGTGCGGTGCAATCGCTACAGAGTCGCCGGCCGGCTGCCACATGTTCGCCGGGAGTCCACTCGCACACCAGTCGAGGTAGCTCCGTCGAGCTGCCTCCTCCCCCCTATCTGGACGATAGTACTGAGTACCCACAGGGAACATGCTTCCCGAGTACGCCATTGGGAATGCGGCCTCACAGTACTCGTTGAACACGTCGTACGGGAACGCTCGGTGATAGTGAGGCTGTGCGAACGGCGAGTAGAACAGTCGAGCATTCGGTACGGCAGTCTTGATGCGCGTTAGGTAGTCGCGTGCTGTTTGGCCAGGTCGCGGCAGACTCTCGAACTCGATCTCGGCGTCTGCAATATAGCCGTCACCACCGAGATCGGTTAGTGCACGCACAGCCATAGCTGCCTCTTGCTCCCAGCCGAGTTTCTGGTCGCCATAGAAACTTCCTGCCTGTCCGTAGACGTACCCCCAGAACATCACTAGGAGACCCTCGTTGTGTAGGCAGCGTACAACCTCACGAGTGCGATCTAGGTTCCAGGTGAGACCAAATGGATGCCCACCATCATCGCTCTTGATGAAGCACCCTCGGAAGCCCGCAGAGAGGAGCTGGCGTGCTACGGCGTGGGCGTTTCCGTCAGAGGAGTGCTCCCAATTCCAGATCCAGGCGTACTTTCCGGACAGCACAATCTCACCTCCACTTGTAGACCACTCATCTGCAGTCGACGCGATAGAACGTAGGCGCGCAGGTGTGTAAGGGGTTTACCGCGTCGGTCGCGTTGCAGGATGAGGCGAAGCAAACTGCCGTGTGCGTTCGCTACTACTGTCGCGTACGGAGCGGACGAAGTACAGAGCCTTCCAAGTACCACTGAAAATCTCCTGGAGCAGATCTATTATTGGTTGCCCCTTAAATGGCTTGCACGAGAATACATGTGCCTGTGCAACGAGTCCTCGGACGTGAATGCTTATGTGGCTCTCAGCAATGAGCTGGAAGCCTACTCCATAGGCTTCGTAGACGACCGGTGTGGCAATCTTCGTCATTCCGATCAGTTGTACGGCACGCTCTAGGAACACACCGATATCACCTGGGTGGCAGGCGACGTCTATACCCTCAGCCGCCAAGTGATAGCCGTGGAGTGCAGTCTTCATACTATTCCGCTCGGGTTGAGAGTACACCACCCCACAGTGGTCACAGACGGATGATCTCCTATATCTACTATCTCGGCCTCGTGGTAGTAGACTCGGGCGTCAAGCTCTTTGGTGTCGTCGGATTCGAGAGTGAGAACGAACTGCCCCCTATTGGTCCCCTGATCTAGAATGACGATGCCTTCTACAGGTGAGGTCTTCCTGAGTATATGTGTTGGTGAGTCTTCACGCAGCTTCAGTAGCCATGTGATCTGACTTGCTGTTAGGTCGAGCAGTTCATCGTCCACTCCGCCACGTATCTCGAACGTGACCTCCTTGGTCTCACCTGCGTACATCTCGAAGTTCTGCTCTACGTCTGTCATGGCACGTTACCCCCTAAGGCCAACTCGGTCGACTTCGTGCCGGTGAGGAATATCGTAGCCCTCTGTCCGCGCAGCTCGATAGTGCCGATAATATTGGCGGGTCGCGCAACAACCGCAGCTCTTGCGGTGCTGACACGACTGTAGGTTCCGAGTGATAGCATCGCTGCTCGAGACGTCCCTATCTGACTACACAGGCGTAGAACCCGTCCTTTAGCGACCCCCGTGTGACTGAGGAGTTGCAGCACTCGCACCCGAGCGGTTGCTGTCTTGGTTGCAGAGACCAACGAGCGAGCAAGCGCCTGCGTAGTCCTGCTGATAGAGGCTAGAGTTCGGCTTCTAGCCTGACTGGTCTTGCTCGCAGCCCACAGAATACGCCCGTGGCTGACCGCGGTCTTGGCGCGAACCAACAGCATCCGGCTCTTTGCTACGCTCTCCTTCAGTAGGGTAGTAACGCTGATGATATTGGCTCGGGCAGTACCGGTTGTGGCAATTGATCTGAAGATGCGGGCGTATGTCGTGCCGGCTTTGCTGTTCGATATGAGCACCGCCGCCCTAGCGGTAGCTGTACGTACGAGCGTTATTAGGATGCGTCCTCGAGCGGTCGCAGTCTTGAAGCGGGTAGTGAGGCTGATAACGTTGGCTAGTACCGTACCAGTCTTTGTCCAGACGTAGAAGACGCGAGCCTTAGCCGTGCTGGTCTTGACGCTCGTCGCCGCTGCGACGATGTTGGCTAGGGTCGTGCTAGTCTTAGCGAAGACAGCTAACAGCCGCGTCTTAGCCGTAGCGGTCTTCGTCTGGCTCAGTAGGATTCGTCCGCGGGCCGTAACCGTCTTGATGCGAGTAAGAAGGATCTGTGCCTTGCTCGTAGCGGCCCGGGTCCAGGTGCGAAGGGTACGAGCCTTGCTTGTAGTTGTCCGTATGAACTGCCCGAGAACTCGCGCACGAGCAGTTCCTATCTTGACACGGACGAGGAGCACGCGGGCGAAGGCCGTACTAGTCTTCGTCCGACCCGCAATGAGGATACGAGCAAGTACCGTTCCCGTTTGCGCAATGGCCTTTTGAATGCGTGCTCGGCTTGTACCAGTTCGACTGATAGGTACAAGTAGACGCGCCCCGCTCGTCGCAGTCCTAGCGGCGGTCGTCAGCATGCGTGCGAGTATACTGCTCGTCTTGCTGCGAATGAGGGCGATTCGCCCGAGAGTGGTTGTGGTCTTGAAGCTGGTAGAGATGCCGATGACGTTAGCTAATGCGGTGCTAGTCTTTGTCCAGACGTAGAAGATTCGAGCTCTAGCTGTGCCTGTCTTAACACTTGTAGCTGCTGCGACGATATTGGCTAGTGCGGTACCAGTCTTAGTGAAGATCGTCAGTACGCGTGCGACGGCGGCAGCGGTCTTCGTACGACTCAGGAGAACACGACTGCGTGAAGTTGCTGTCTTCGTGCGTGTGAGAAGGATCTGCGCCTTACCCGTCGCAGTCTTCGTCCAGAGGTAGAGGACGCGGGCTTTGCTCGTCGCTGTCTTCGCTCGAGTGTAGAGGATACGAGCTTTGCTCGTAGCTGTCCTCGTTCGGGTGAGTAGGACACGAGCCTTGCTTGCGGCGGACTTCGTCCAGGTGTAGAGAACTCGGGCTTTACTCGTCGCTGTCTTCGTCAGAAGGCCGAGCGTACGAGCTCTACTCGTAGCCGCCTTAGTTATGGAGGTAAAGACCCGCGACTTGCTTATAGCCGTCTTCGTCCGGATATAGGGCGTACGCGCAAGACTCGTAGCTGTCTTCGTGCGTGTGTAGAGTACGCGCGCCTTGCCTGTAGCGGCCTTCGTGCGTGTATAGAGGATACGAGCAAAACTCGTAGCTGTCTTTGTTCGCTCACGAAGTATGCGTGCAAGGCTCGTAGCCGTCTTAGTTATGGAGGTGAAGATCCGAGACTTGCTCGTAGCCGTCTTCGTCTGAGTGTAGAGGATACGAGACTTGCTTATAGCCGTCTTTGCCTGAGTGTAGAGGATACGAGACTTGCTCGCCGCCGTTTTCGTCCAAGTGTAGAGGATACGGGCGAGAGCGACAGCTGTACGGGAAACGGAGTCAATGCCGCGCAGGTAATCTAAGTGACGGAGGCTGGAGCCACCCTCACTCTTCCGAAGCCGAAAGCTCGGCATGTTGCTCCTTCGGTAGCGGTCCACCGTAGCGCTGCCGCAGCAGGCAGGCGTAGTACGTGATCATCTTCGGCTCGTCCACGTCGAAGTCGCTGAAGGATGGCACGAAGGGCTCCGTCTCCGACGACAGGATCGCGGCGATGCCCTTCATGA
>Ga0315285_10001091_pt1 | contig 28326 bp, 22 predicted proteins | sample YL17G09_36_MG_FD_203698 | JGI IMG/M metagenome (GOLD analysis project Ga0315285, IMG submission 203698) | Sediment microbial communities from Yellowstone Lake, YNP, Wyoming, USA - YL17G09_36 | ecosystem: Environmental > Aquatic > Freshwater > Lake > Sediment | place: USA: Wyoming | collected...
GCAGGCCGGCCTCCAAGCGGAGAGTATCACGGGCCCCCAGGCCCACGGGGACGAATCCCTGGCCGGAACCCTGGTCGAGGATTTTCTCCCAGATTCCCATGGCCCTGTCGGCCGCGAAGAAGAGCTCAAACCCCAGGGGTTCCCCGGTGTATCCGGTTCTGGCCACGTCCACGGGGACGCCCTCGATGGAGACCTTGCGCAGGTTGTTCTTTCCCGGGTCAGGCAGCCTGGACCGGGTTTTCTGCAGAAAGCCTTCCAGAAGAGACTTGGACAGGGGACCCTGCAGGGAGACCATGGCGATTCTTTCGGTCAGATTCTCCATGATCACTTTGGGGAATTTCTTCCGCAGCTCCTGCAGCCAGTCCCAGTCCTTCTGCGTATTGGAGGCATTGACCACCAGGAGGTATTCCGCCTCTTCGAAACGGTAGAGGTAGGCGTCGTCGACCGCTCCCCCGGTTTCATTGGCCAGGATGGTATATTGAGCCTGCCCCGGCTCCAGCGCCAGGGCATTATTGGTCAGAGCATATTGCAGGTAGGGCAGGGCGCCCTCCCCGGTGATCCGGAACCGTCCCATGTGGGAGATGTCGAAAAGGCCGCCGGACCGGCGGGTGGCGAGGTGCTCCTCCACGATCCCCGGTTTGTAGTTCAGGGGCATTTCCCAGCCCCCGAAATCCACCATGTGGGCCCCATGACCTTTTTGCCAGGAATTCAGAGCGGTTTTTTTCGGTTCCAAGGTCATTTCCGTCTCCAAAGGCTTAAGTTTTTGCGTTTTCAGTCGAAGCTAACATTGATAAAAGCAGATGTCAAGAAAAGGGATGAAAGAAGCTGGATTTCAGATACCCCATTTGCGATGAGCCTCTTGAGAAAGTCATTTCCTCCGTCATTCCGGCGAAAGCCGGAATCCAGAATTGTCTGAAAATCCTGGATTCCGGGTCGCGCTTCGCTTGCCCGGAATGACGCCTTCCTCTTTCTTTGAAGAGCTTTGCAAGATGGTCAAATTGAAAAGTTTTTCTCTTCCAGGTCGGTTGGGCCTATTCAAAAAATAGGGTCTTTTTCTCCGAAGAATACATCCTTCACCCTATTTCGGGATTGTTTTAAAAAGAACAAAATGGTAAAAATAATCAAGGGGAGTAATCAAATTCCGGCATTCAGGTCGGGGCAAATCAGCGCCCCTTTTGATTGATCCAGAAGGGGTTGGTTTGAAAGATGAGTGAATCAATTCAGCCTGAAAGGGAGGTTGACATGACAGAACCGACGACAGCAACGGGGACGGCAACGAGGGAAAAATTGATGGAGGATTTGAAGGCGGTGGTGGGCGACGCGGAAGAGCTGTTGAAGGCCACCGCTCACCAGACGGGGGATAAGATCGCGTCGGTGCGCGCCAAGGCGGAAGAATCGTTGAAGACGGCCAAAGCCCGAATCGCCGAGGAGGGCAAGGTGGCGATGGAAAAGGCCAAATCGGCCGCCAAGTCCACAGACGAATTCGTGCACACCCAGCCCTGGCAGGCCGTGGGGATCGGAGCGCTGGCGGGCTTCGTGCTTGGCCTTCTGATTACCCGGCGCTGATCGGGATTCATGGTCTCTTCAGCGCAGGGTCCCAGCTCAAGTCGCCCCGGAGGGCTCTTCGACTCGGTGAAGGCGCTGGCGGCCACCCTCCTCGCCGTCGCCCACACCCGACTGGAGCTTTTCTCCGTCGACCTCGAAGAGGAATGGGTGCACGTCAGCTCCATCCTAACGTGGAGTCTGGCGGCCATGTTCTGCGCGGGCATCGGGGTTGTGTTTGCCACGTTGTTCCTGGTGTTCGCGCTCTGGGACGCCCATCCGCTTCTGGCCCTGGGCATTCCCGCGGTCCTGTTCCTCCTTGTCGCGGCGCTGGCCTGGCGGGTGGTGATGGCCAAGGTTCGGGCTAAACCCCGCCCCTTTGCCGCAAGCCTGGAGGAATTGGCCAAAGACCGCGAGCATTTGACCTCACGTTCATGAATGCAAAGTTGATTGAATTAGCCGAACAACGGGCCGCCCTGGCGGCCAGGGCGGCGGCTCAGCGGGCCGAGCTCTCGCAGGCGCTGGCATCCTGGCGCGGGCCTCTGGCGGTGGTAGACCAGGGTTGGGCGGCGGCGCGCTACCTGGGGAGCAACCCGATGCTTTTGGGCGGGGTGGCGGCCTTCTTGGTCGCTCTTCGCCCCTGGCGTTTGTTGAAATGGCTGCCGCCGAGCTGGCTCACGTGGCGTATCACCCGTATGGCGCTTGGCGCCAAGGGAATCCTTGGCGGTTGGTGAGCAATAACCCTTCCTTGCCCCTTCCCCTGAATTCCCTCGAATCTTTGCCCCCTTTCCCTTATTCTTTTCTTGCTCTTTTTAAGATTACAGGGTAAATCTTCCGAATGCGGGATGCGCCCTGAACCATGTGAGGTTCAGGGCAAGGCCCTGAATCCTATGTGGTTCAGGGCAGCCTTGCAGTCAACGTCGTGCAGGGCGGAATGCGGAATAAAAACGTTAGCCGGTTGCCCGTTTCCGCTTGCCGGATGCCTGTTTTTGTTCTTAACAGGCAACGGGGAACGGGCAACATGTTGTTTGCCCTTTTATGGACTCTAGGCACTTTTTGATTGCGGAATGCGGATTGCGGAATGCGGAATGAAATACACAGCAATAGTATCAGGCTTCCGTTTTCCAAAACCTTAGTCACTTTTAACTTGAATCACTTGAGCACACTTAAGGCACTTGAGGCACTGTAGTAAAGGAAAGCTCTTATGCAATACGATTTCGATACGCTCCGGGACCGCAGGGGGAGCGACAGCGCCAAATGGAAGAAATACGGAGACGATGTCTTACCCCTCTGGGTGGCGGACATGGATTTCGTCTCCGCCGAGCCCATCCTCCAGGCCCTTCATTCGCGGGTGGATCACGCCTTCTTCGGCTATGCCATGCCTTTGGGGGAGTTATGCGAGACGATCCTGGAACGGTTGAAAGGCCTGTATGAATGGGAGATCCGGGACGAAGAAATTCATTACCTGCCCGGGCTGGTTACGGGGCTGAACTTCGCCATCCAGGCCTTTACGGATCCCGGAGAAGGGGTTTTGGTCCAACCCCCGGTTTACCCTCACTTTGTGAAAGACCCGGTCCACCACGGGCGAGCCCTCGTTGATCCTCCTCTGGTGGAAAAAGGAGGCACCTATGAAGTGGATTTCGAAGCTTTTGAAAAGGCCATCACCCCCCAAACCAAAATTTTCATCCTGTGCAACCCCCACAACCCGGTGGGCCGCGTTTTCACCCGGGCGGAGCTGGGAAAAATGGCCGAGATCTGCCTACGCCACAGGCTGATCATCTGCTCGGATGAGATTCACTGTGACCTGGTCTTCCCGGGCTTCCGGCACATCCCCATTGCTTCCCTAAACCCGGAGGTGGCGACACGGACGATCACCCTCATGGCTCCCAGCAAGACCTACAACCTGGCGGGGCTGCGGTGCGGTTTTGCCATGATTCAAAGCCCCGAGTTGGCAAGAGGCTGGAGAAAAACAACTCTGGGGCTGAACCCCGGGTTGAACATCATGGGGCAGGTGGCGGCGCTGGCCGGGTACCGGGACGGGAAAGAGTGGCTGGATCAGGTCATCGCCTATTTGAAAGAGAACCGGGATTTTCTCTACCGGGCCGTGCCGGAAAAACTTCCCGGTGTGCGAATGACCCGGATGGAGGCCACTTATCTGGCCTGGCTGGACTGCCGCAACGCAGGGATTCAGGGGAATCCTTTCGAATTTTTCCTGAAGGAGGCCAAAGTGGCCCTCAATGACGGCGGTGAATTCGGAAGGGGCGGGGAAGGATTCGTCCGCCTGAATTTCGCCTGCCCGCGCAAGATGCTGCGGGAAGCCATAGACCGGATGTCCGGCGCATTGAAAAAACTATCCGGGGAGCTTCGATGATCTCGGTGATCCGGGCTTTTCTGAAAAATCTACTGATCAAGCACAAGGCCCTGTTTTTTCAGGAGGCGCAGCGGATATCGGGTTTCCTCTATCTCTTGATGAAGCAGAGGAACACCGAGGAGAAGTGGACCCCGGAAGAGAAAAAAGAGATCAAGCGGCATTTGAAGATTCTGGCCATGTACATTCCCATCCTGATCATATTCCTCCTGCCGGGAGGTTCCCTGATGCTGCCTTTCCTGGCCGAAGTCATGGACCGCAGGAAGATGCGACGCAGACCCCCGGCCCCGGTTCAATCTCCGATTAGCCCTCCGGAGAAGAAAGATGAGTCCGCTACTCCCCCTGCCTCGACGGGCACAAGCGCCAACTTATGTATTTCGTCATTCCGGCGAAAGCCGGCCTGACGCTATTTTCGCGAGTTATCATTTCTCTAGACTCCGGTTTTCACCGGGGTGACGACTCTTTACGAGTCCATCAGATTTGAATCCTGGGAAAAGGTTAACAAAACTTGTTGGGCAAGAAGAGTGTTCTTCCACGGGATAAGAAGAAGATGGAAAGGAAAAATGAATCCGGACCCTGCCGGTCTTGATGGAAGGACGGGGGAAAACCTATGAAATGGCGGTTACCGCGGTTACCTGCTCCCGCAGGGTCTTCTTAAGATCCCCCAGGTAATCATCCACGCGGATATTCCACTTGGAGGGATCGAGGGGCATAATGATGGAACGTTTGTACCAGGACGAATGGTCGGCTTTTTCGGTCAGATCGGCCAGGAAAGGCTCGGGATAAGGAGTCCTGGAGTTTTGGTAGATAATGAGGACGTTGGGGCGCAAAAGAACGCCGGGCCTCACCCCGCAGACAATTCCCATTTCTTCCGTGTCCAAAAGCACCAGCGTCCCAAATGGGTAGATCCCGATGCACTGGATGAATCGTTCCACCATCAACCGGTTGAATTCCCCTTCCCCCCTTTCGTAGACCTGTCGGATCGCTTCATGGGGCTGGATGGCTTTCTGGTAGGGGCGGTCGCTGGTGATGGCGTCATAAAAATCGACGATCCCGACGATCTGGCCGTAGGTACCGATGGTGTCTCCTTTAAGGCCAAAGGGATACCCGCTGCCGTTGTAGCGTTCGTGGTGCTGGAGAGCGAGCTGCTTGGAAGAATCGGGGATTCCCTGGGAGGCCTCTAGGATCTCCAGGCTGTAAACCGGGTGTTTTCTGACCTCCACCCATTCATCTTCACTCAAAGTGTCCGGTTTTTTGAGTACCTGGGTAGGGAGTCTCATTTTCCCCACATCGTGGAGAAGGGCTCCGATTCCGATCTCCATCATCTCTTCCCGGGACAGGTTCAGATGGCGGGCCAGGGAAAGGCTGAGGATGCAGACATCAAGGGAGTGGACGAAGGTATATTCGTCCAAGCTTCTCATCCGGGTCAGGCTCACGAGGGCGTCCTGGTTGCGCAGAATACTGTCCACCATGGAATTTACCACCCGTTTGACCCGCTCGCTTTCGATGCTCTTCCCCATGCGGGCATCGTTCATGAAATGGCGGACGACATTTTGCGCTTCCCACTGAATGGCCCGGGCCGACTCGATTTCATTGGCGTAGGGGACGTCGTCGTCAAAGGAAATTCGGGGCATATCCTCATAGGAAGGCAGGCTCTCCTCCACCTTTCCCACGTTCTCCCGCCAATAATCCATGGAATCTGATTTTTCCGGTGGTTTAAAGGAAACCTCCGGGCCAGCTCCGCTAAACGGAGGTTCGCCTTTCAAAGGCAACGGAGAGGGGCCGCTCGAAGGGAAAAGAGAGGGGCCGCCGGAGATGGCTCTTTGCTCCTCATGTAACTGGGCCTCTTTCGGGGCCTCAAGTTTTTCCGCGGGGGGAGGATCGGACTTCTCCAATTCTATTGTGGGGAAAGGAACGTCAAGGCCCCTTCGCGGGTCGATATAAACTTCCTTAATCCCATATTTTTTCAGTTTTTTAATCTGTTTGGGCGAGGTGACCGAAACCTGGTTGCGAAGGAAGGGATGGGCGAGCCAGGAACGGCCCAGGTTGACGATGAACATCCCTAGCTTCAGGTCATCCACCGAAATTCTCTTGAGGTTTTCTTTTTCCGTAGGCATAGGGATCCAAAATTTTGACTACGGGGGATATTTATTAAGTATCGAAATCAATCATTAATGATTTCAACCGGTTACAAAAAACTCTAGTGCGATGGCCGTGGGGTATCCCGGAGTTTCTTTTTATGCGAGTTAAAGGCCGGAGTTTCCCCGAAGGCATGGGAGCCAATCCTAAGTTACATATCGTTAGAAAAGCCAAAAAGCTTGAATGATTTGAGAGAGATTCTGGGGCCCTCGGGTCCGAATAGGGCCTGGCCCAAAATGAGGTCTGAAAAGGCGGGGATCGGCTCTATTTATCTTTGTGCTCTCTGTGACCTCTGTGGCTAAATAGTTTCGAAATTTGCTGTTTGAGGGGGGATCATATTCGGGCCAGGCTGTCTGCCAGAGCCAAGCCAGTCCGGGTGGGTCGAAGATGTCCAGCTTCGAGAACCAGGTGTCCCTGTTCCTGCATCGTTTTTAAAATCCCTGAATTACAGGAGAGGAAGTCTTCCCCGTATTGGGCCCTGAATTCCTCGATATGGACCCCTTTGCGGGTTCGAAGCGCCAGAAACCAGGATTCCATCCGGAGTTGTTCCCGGGTCAAGATCTCTTTCCCTTCGATGGGCAGGTTTCCAGATTGGAGGGCCTTGAGGTAGTCGTTGAGAGAACGGGTATTCCACCATCGGGCGGACCCGGAGAAAGAATGGGCGGACGGGCCGAGGCCCAGGTAAGGGGTGTGGTCCCAGTATTTCTGGTTGTGGCGGGAAGCGTGCTTCAGCCCCCGGACAAAATTGGAGACTTCATAGTGAATAAACCCGGAATTCTCCAGCATTTCCGAGGTGGTCAGGAAGAATTGAAGGAGTTCGTCCTCTCCGGGAGGGGAAAAATCGCCCCGGCGATAGCCCTCTGCCAGGGGCGTATCATCCTCCAGGGTCAGCTGGTAGCAGGACAGGTGCTCGGGACAAAAAGCGACGGCCTGACTCAGAGTATCCCGCCATAAACCCAGGGGTTGGCCCGGAACCCCGTAGATGAGATCCAGCCCGATATGATCAAAGCCGGCTTCGCGGGCGGCGTCCACCGATTTGATGGCCTCTTCGGCCGTGTGCCGCCGGCCCAGAAAATTCAGGGTTTGGGCATCGAAAGATTGGACGCCCAGGTTAAGACGGTTAATCCCCAGATTTTTCAGGGACCGCAAGAAAGACAGATCCAGATCTCCGGGGTTGGCCTCCAGGGTAAATTCCGTCTCCCGGGATAAGCGGAAGCTCTTCTCGATTCCGGCCAGGATTTTTTCGATCTGCGGGGGACGCAAGACCGAAGGAGTGCCTCCTCCGAAATAGACCGTATCAAAAGGGGAGGAGAAACCGGCGCCGGCCATTTCCATTTCTTTCCGGAGCGCCTCGATAAAGTTGGGGATCAGGGATATGTCGGTCTGGGAATAGAAGCTGCAGTACGGACACTTGGTGAGACAGAATGGGATGTGGAGGTAAAGGCCGGGATTTTTAGAATTCATAATCAAAGATTCGTTTCGAGTTTCGGTTTCCAAGTTCCAGGGTGAAAGCTTTAGATTTGCTGGACGCCTTGTTTCCTATCACAAATCCGCTATTATTTTATATTGTTGCGTAATAAAAATTTAGAAACAACTTTATGCCTAAGGTGAAGGAATTCGAACCGGCATGGGTTAGCTTTTTAACCCGAAACTCGAAACCCGAAACAATCAGTCGGTTTCCGACTTCAATACCGCCAGGAATGCGCTCTGGGGAATGGTCACCGAGCCGATCATCTTCATCCGTTTCTTCCCTTCTTTCTGCTTTTCCAGGAGCTTTCTCTTCCGGGTGATATCCCCGCCGTAGCACTTGGCGGTCACGTCTTTCCGGTAGGGGGAAATGGTGGTCCGGGCGATGATCTCGGCGCCGATGGCCCCCTGGATGGCCACGCGGAACGCCTGCCGGGGAATCTCCTCCTTTAATCTCTCGCAGGCCTGTAGCGCCCGGGGCCGGGCATGATCGCGGTGGAGGATCTGGGAAAGGGCATCCACTTTATCCCCGTTGACCAGAAGGTCCAGGAGGACAAGCTCGCTTTCCCGGTAATCGAGCAGGTCATAATCGAAAGAGCCGTATCCCTGAGTCAGGGATTTGAATCGGTCGTAGAAATCGTAGATGACCTCGCCGAGGGGCAATTCATAAATGAGCTCTGCCCGCTTGGGTCCCAGGTAGTTCATCTTGGAATTGACCCCCCGGCGGTCGGTGCAGAGCTTCATGACTCCCCCCAGGTACTTATCGGGCAAAATCATCGTGGCCCGGATGTAGGGCTCTTCGGCTTTGGTGATGGAAGTGCGATCCGGATAGTGAGCCGGGTTGTCCACATAACCGAGGTCCCCGTCCTTCAGGGTAAAACGGTACCGAACGCTGGGGACGGAAAGGATAATGGAGAGATTGTATTCCCGCTCCAGCCTCTCCTGAACAATTTCCAGATGGAGGAGCCCGAGAAAACCGCAGCGGAATCCCTGCCCCAGGGCCACGGAAGAGTCCTTCTGGTAGGTGAAAGCCGCATCGTTGAGCTTGTATTTTTCCAGGGCGACGGAGAGGTCCTCGTAGTCGTCCGAGGCGATGGGGTAGATGGAAGAGAAAACCACCGGCTTGATGTCCTTGAACCCGGGAAGGGGCTGCTCGCAGGAACGGCTGTCGAGGGTGAGGGTGTCGCCGATGCGAACGTCGGAGATGATCTTGATGCCGGCGATGATGTACCCCACCTCTCCCGCGACCAGTTGTTCCATCCGTTCCCGGCGCAGGGAAAAACGGCCCACTTCCTCCACCTGATAGGCGGCCTGGTTGGAGATAAAGCGGATCGTATCCCCTTTCTTCACCGTCCCTTCAAAGACCCGGCAGTGGACGATGGTGCCCCGGAAGGAGTCGTACTGGGCGTCGAAGATCAGGGCCGCGAGTGGGGATTCGGGCGATCCTTTGGGAGGGGGTATTTTCCGGACGATGGCCTCCAGGATCTCCTCAATCCCGATTCCTTCCTTGGCCGAGCATTTCAGGTGGGAGGCGGGGTCCAGTCCCAGTTCCCCGTCGATCTGCTCCAGGACCCGGTCCACATCGGCCGTGGGAAGGTCGATCTTGTTGATGACCGGGATGATTTCCAGGTTGTTCTCCATGGCCAGGTAAAGGTTGGCGATGGTCTGGGCCTGGACTCCCTGGGCCGCGTCGATCAGCAGAAGGACGCCTTCGCAGCAAGCCAGCGCGCGGGAGACTTCATAGGAAAAATCCACATGACCCGGGGTGTCGATCAGGTTCAGGAAATAGTCTTTGCCGTCCTCAGCCCGGTAGGGGAGGGTGACGGCCTGACTCTTAATGGTAATGCCCCGCTCCCTTTCGATGTCCATGTTATCCAGAATCTGGTCGCGGAAATTTCGTTCGTCCACCAGGCCCGCATACTGGATCAGCCGGTCGGCCAGAGTGGATTTCCCGTGGTCGATGTGAGCGATAATGCTGAAATTGCGGATATTTTCAATCATGGATTCAGAATAGGTCACCCAGGAGAGCGCCTCTCTTCGAATCACTGAATCGAATTCTCAGGGGAATGGCGAAAGAAACTCCACAGGACCTCTTCCCTGGAGGAAAAACCTGGGTGGGTTTTATGAATATTCTATCACAGCCCGGGGCTCATTTCATCGTTTTTCCCGCCGGCCGGGGAACCGATGGGGATTTATTTTCCTGCGAAGGCCTGCGAAAAGGCATGACCTCCTTTCCGGTGCCAGTGCCCGGCCCGGGGGCAAGGGCGTTACCCGCAGAAACCATGAGGCAGCTTTGATTTCATGGACCGGGCGGGCACAGCGCCAGAACCAAGTGCTTTCGTCGGATCCTCGTAGGGGCGACCCGGCGGGTCGCCCAAGGGCCCGCCGTTTTCTGCGGGAGTCGAACGGAGCCCCCTGGAAAAGGGCTCACCCGGCCGATGCTTTCTGCGGCCAACGCCCTTGCCCCCGGGCCACAATCCAAGCTTTCCGGAAATGTCAAACGCTGGGCCCCTCGCAGAACCGGGCTTTCTCCGTAATGAAATCAGCGAAGAAGAGGGGCCCCACCGCGAAGGCTCATTTAGAATCCTTTTTCTTGGGGGTCAGCTCCTGGATTTCCTTCTGAATGGCCGCTCTTTCCTGGGACGCGTCGCTGAAAAGAGGTAGGGCTTTTTGGAATTGAACCAAAGCGGTTTTCTTGTCTCCCGTGAGTTTATAATAGTATCCCAGACTCCGGTAGGCGGGTCCCAACATGTTTTTGGCCCCGTAGGCCATGGCCATGTGGTAGTAATTCTCCCCGAAATTGGGGTCCAGCTTATTGGCCGCCAGGAAAGCCTGGAGGGCGTCGTCCACCCTTTTCTGCTCCAGGTAAACCCTTCCCAGGTAGAAATGGGCCTTGGCATCGGAAGGAGAAAGAGAGCGGGCCTGCTCTGCCCATTTTTGGGCTTCGGCGAAGTTGGCCTTGAGAAAATAGGCCGCCCCCAGTTCGCGGAGGATTTCCCCGTCCTGGGGAGCCAGGGATGCCGCGCGGGAGAAGTTTTCGATGGACCGGTCCAATCCTCCCATCCGTCTCTGCGCCAAACCCAGGCCGAAGAGGCACTCCGGGTCGTTGGGCTGTCTTTTCTGACAATTCTCAAAATAGGCGACCGAACGGGCCACGTCCTTTTCTTCGGCCACCAGTTTGGTCTGAATACGCTCCAAATTCCCCTCTGGAGGGCGGGCCTTTTCCACCCTGGGAAGGTTCATCATCTGCACTTCCAGGTTCCCCATCCTCTGCTCGGCGGCCGGGTGGGTGAGGAGGTAAGCGGGGGGATCGCTGGATGCCGGGCCGGAAACCAGCCGAATTTTCTTCAGCATGGATACCATAGCCCGCGGGTCATACCCGGCCCGCTCCATGAATCTCAGACCCAGGTAGTCTGATTCCTCTTCGTTTTCCCGGCTGTATTTCAGCATGGCCGTGGCCGAGGCGGCCTGGGCCGTGACCCCGATGGCGGCGGCGGCCTGGGGCCCCAGCAAGATTCCCGCCAGCAAGGCTCCCAGGGTGGCCAGGCCCAGCTTCAGGCCCTGCTCCGATTGCCGGGCAATATGCCGGGCCACCACGTGCCCGATTTCATGAGCCATCACCCCCGCCAGCTCATCTTCACTTTCCACCATTTGAATCAGGCCGCTGTTGAAAAAGACTTTTCCTCCCGGAACCGCAAAAGCGTTAATTTCGGATGTGTTCAGGACATAGAATTCATATTCGAAAGGCTGAGTTTCCATGGTGACCAGGATTCTTTTCCCGATCCGAGCGATATACTCCCGGGGCGCGGGGTCCTGCACCATGGGCCAGATTTTGCGGACCTCCTGAAGAACTTTTTCTCCCAGTTCCCGTTCTTCCTGGGTAGTCATGGCAAAGATCGGGGGTGGGCTGTAGAGGATAGAACAGAAGAAAACAGCCGCCAGGATTGCGGATAGCTTTCGGAAAAATGAGGACTTCGGTCGAATCATAGCTTATTTTAACGCGATTCGGGGGCAAAGTCCAATCCAACCTTACGACTGGCGGATTTCGGAATGCGCCCTGAGGCATATGAGGTTGAGGGCAGCCCTGCACTCAACGTAGTGCAAGGCGGATTGCAGAATAAAAACGGTTGCCGGTTCCCAGTTGCCGGTTGCCCGTAGCCTGTTGCCTGTTTTTGCCTATAGCTGGCAACGGGGAACCGGGAACGGGCCGGGTGTTGCTTGGCTGTCTCATTAACTTGAGGCACTTAAGTACACTTAAGCACACTTGAGGCACTTTAGAGGGAGGGATTCCTCTTATCCCAAGTCCAGGCGGTCCACGGAGAGCCGATCAGCTTTCCGCGGATCCAGACGAAGGCGGTAATCCGGGCCCAGGAGAATTTTCCCCCCGGCGGTTTTCAACCCTTGAGCCAGGATCGACTCTTTCTGCTTTAAGAACCCGTTCATCTCTCCGCCGCGGATCGACATGCGTCCGGCCACCAGAGCCTCCTGGTAACAGCTGATCTCACCGGCCGCGCCGTTCCCCAAAATGATCCCGAACCCCATTTGACGGGAAGTCTCGATCGCTTGAGCCAGAGCTTCCGCGCTGCCCATCTTCATGATCTTGAATTTGACGAAGCGGGCGCACCCGAGCGCTTTGGCTTTTTCCACGGAATCCATTCCGTAGATCGACTCATCCAGTCCGAGGGGGAGGGGGGAGATCCTGGCAAGTTCCACCATGGCGTCCCAGTCATTCTCTTTGAAGGGCTGTTCCAGGAATTCGATCCCTCGGGGATCAATGCTCTGGACAAACCTCCGGGCCTGGGGAAGGTTGTACCCCTGGTTGGCATCCGCCCGGAGACGGGCTCTTCCCCGGATTATCTTTTGGGCAATTTTCACTCTTTCAATATCTTTATCTACCTCGAAGCCGACCTTGATCTTTATGGTGTCGTACTCCTGGGAGATGAATTCCTCGATTTCCCTGTTGATCCCCTCCCGGTCCGTCGCCTGGAGAATCCCCAGCATCGGCACCGGTAGCATCTCAGCGGGAGGGGCAAGGAGGGATTTCGGGTTCAGCATTTCCAGGGCGGTCAGGAAAGGGGTTACCGCGCAGGGCATTTCCTTCGCATGCCTGGAAATGGACTCCCGGGCTTTTTCCGCCGGGAGGCCGAGAATCTTTGGGCCTTGATCTTTGGCAAACTGCCAGACCTGATCCGCAGTTTCCCAGAAATAGCCCTGAACATCCGCCATGGCCTCTCCCAGCCCTTCATGCCCCTGGGAATGAAGGGATACAATTGTGCAATCGAAGGCTTTCATCTCCGCCGTGGCGATCTTATAGGGCTGTTTGAGGGGGATTTTCAGGCGGTAGAGGTTGATTTTTTCAATTTTCATCACGGCAATCCTATTCCCCCGTAGGGGCGGTTCGCGAACCCCCCCTAAGAGTTTTAATAACCAAGTTCCTCTCCAACCAGAATGACCGCGAACTCTTTGATTCCCCAGGGCCTTCTTTCAATGATGGTCGTTACCCGGCAGAGCCTGGCCGGCGTGTCGCAGTTACGGCAGACCAAATCCTGGGCGCAGGGAGTGGGATCCTTTCGCCTTTGACAGTTCCGGGGCGCGGCGACCTTTTTGACCCGGGCCAGACCTTCGTTCAGATTCTTGACGATCTTATTGACCCCGGCAATCACCATAACCCTTTCCGGGCCGAAGATCATGGAGGCGACCCGATTCCCGGTGGCATCCACATTGATGAGTTTTCCGTCCAGGGTCAGGGCGTTGGTGCTGGTGAGGAAGAAATCGGACCTCTGCTGTTTTTTCCCGACTTCCTGCCGTCTCTCCTTGGAGAGTCCCTCTTTCCAGTGATCGTAAACTTCGTCCCCTCTTTTCTCCAGAGCTTCCAGGATGCCCATTTCCCTCAGGGTGATCGATCCCCCGATTCCCACCCTGGCTCCGGAAGGGATCCTTCGCAGGGCCTCTTCCTTGGCTTCGGCCACGGTGGGAAAATAAACCGCCTCCATCTCGTTCTTTTTCAGGCATTCGATGACCTTATCGATGGTTTCCGGGGTTATCGACTTCATGGGATTCAGTTCTCCTTGTTTCGGCAAAGATTTTTGCCTCGATCCTCGAACCTCGTTCCTCATTCCTCAGTCGTCCTCCAGCATCTTGCTCACTTCGGTGATATCAAAAATGGCTTCTTGATAGTCGATCTTTTTCCCGGCGCGGCGCTCTCTCTCCCTGATCTTCTCCTGATTGTATTCCAGGATCTCCCGGTCGAAGGGAAGGTTGGCCGGGTCCAAGTAGCGGACCGCCCCCCGGGCATCGCGGACGGGAATCACCTTGCCGGTCACAAACTGGTTGGGGGCCCAGGGAATGTCCAGCACCCCAGCCTGCAGGCTCCGGAGAGAGCCCAGGACCGGGTCTCCATCCCCCATTTCCAGACATGTATCCAGGATGGAACGGGCTTCCCGGACGATCATGTTCTTTTCCTCCAGGATTTCGGCACTTTCCGGCAAGTGATTGGCGCGCACGAGCTGGATGGCCATCCGGGTCGCTCTTACTCCCTCCGCGTTCGCTTCCCGGGTGGGGATTCCTTCGGCCTCGTGGGTGGACTTGGTGATGACCTGCGTGGCTCCCGCCAAGGCGGCGATAATCCCCCCCAGGACGATCACCGCATAGGCCCGGGGCTCATCAGCGGGAAAGGCCTGCATCCATTGATGGGTGGCGATGGAAAAAAAGACGCCCCGATGGCCGGATCGTCGGAGGTACTCTCTTCCTACCTCTTTTAAAGCCCGGAGAGCGGCCACGTCCTGGGAGATGTTGAGGCTCTGGCAAAGGCCCGTGCTGTAATGCTTCACTCCCTGGCCAGCGGCCATGAGCATTTCCAGGACCGCCACGGCAATCCCGATTCCCGGGGGGATAAGGGTTCCGGTTAGAAATCCAGGCTGTTCCCGGTGGAGGCGGATGCCCCTCTCTTCATAGAACGAAGTCAGCCGGTCCAGGTACTGGTAATTGCGGATTCCCTGTTCAAAGGGCAAGTCTTTGGTGTAGGCGGCGGTGTAGGAAATCGCCGCGCCGAGAAAAGCGGTCATGCCCCCGGCAAAACCCGTTTCCGCGGTGAGCTGGGGAAAGGCGGTTCCGGAGAGGACGATGATCGGCCGCTCAACCGATTCCGATATTCGGCGCACGGCTCGAAAGCCGTGGTTGACGATGGGGCAGCCGTTCAGCATGGAACGGCCCGCTTTGCGGCTTTCTTCCATGCCCCGATGGGCGTCGTGAAATTTCAGGTTGCGGGTGTAGGTATCCGTCGTCGTGGGAAGAAGGTCGGCTCCTCCTTTTTCCTGCAACCACCGGAGGAGGGCGATATGGTCGTCAATCAACGCCACCCCTCCCCGGGGCTGGACCAGGGTGCGGCCTTCCTTCTCCGCCTGCACGATCGCCCGGGCATACTGCTTTTCGGGAGGAAGGCTTCTCAGGTAGTCGACGACTTCCTCAAGATCGATCTCTTTCCCCGTCGGCCAGGACGAAAGGACCTTCTTCCTTTCGGCCAAGAACTCTTCATCGGACCAGCGTTTATTGTTCAGTTCCATTTTTATTCCTTAGCCACAGAGGTCACAGAGAACACAGAGAAATGATTAATTCTAACCAAATAATTTCTGTTGTGGATTAGATTCCTCATTCCCTGCTTTTCGTTTTTTCAAGAATTTTCTTTCTCGGTGATCTCTGTGCCCTCTGTGGCAAAGATTTCAGTTCCATCTTCTTAGGTATTTCCTGGCAATCCGAAAGGCCGATTCCGGATAGCGGTCCGCCAGCAACCCCACCGCAAAAAGGCAGTACCGGGCATCGGTGTAGAGGTTCGGGGTTTTGGGCCGGAGGGAAAAAGGCTCTTCCGGAGAAAAAAGCGTTCCCCTTAGAATACCGCCGGCCTGGCGGTGGTGGATGAAAATTCCTCCGGTTCCGATGAGGTGTTCGACACCGGTCAAGTCTTTTCCATACTGGACGTAGTATTGTCCCTGAGGACCCCAGAGGGCTTCGATCGACCCTGCATGCCTCTCCATGGCCGCCCGGGCCGCGCAGGTTGCCAGGGCAAAATCCAGGTCTTGATCTTCCGCCGTTTGGGGAAGGACCTCCACGCACTGAGAAAGCTTTTCAAGCCTTGGGGCGAGGTCTTTTTGGAAAAGGCTGGCATGCTGGAGAATTCGTCCCTCCCCGCACAACTTAAGAATCGTGCCGGCATTGTAACGGAGACCCAGGTCTGCTTCGACCGTGCGTTTGGTCAAAGGCTCCGGCAAGCCTTTGCGCACCACCCCGGGTTGAACCGGGTTTCCCGCGCCGATGGAATGAACGTCGGTCGTAGCCCCCCCGATATCCACGATGACCAGGTCTCCCAACCCCTTCTCCGAACCCGTCCCCTGGGAAAGGAGCTGAGCGGCCCGCAACACGGCCGTGGGCGTGGGCATGAGGATGCCCCCGACAAATTCTTCCGCCTTCTTCAAACCCTTGGACTCGATGATCCTTTCGATAAAGATTTTCCGGATCATCTCCCGGACCGGCTCCACGTTCAGCACATTCACTTCCGGCATGACGTTGTCGGTCAGAAGGGTGATTTTCCCGGCGGCGGACAGAATGGATTGGACCTCGTCCGCCGCCGCTTTGTTCCCGGCAATCAGGACGGGGCACGAGATCCTGCTGGCCGCAAGCAGGCGGGCATTGTCGAGGATGACCTCCCGGTTTCCTCCGTCCGTTCCCCCGGCAAGGAGAAGGATGTCCGGCTTCAGTCCCACCAGCTCCTCCAGTTCCCGGGTGGAAAGACGAAAAGAGTAGACCTTGACGACTTTGGCCCCGGCTCCCAGCGCCGCCCGCCGGGCGGCTTCCGCCGAAAGCTCCGGGATCAGGCCGATGGTGATCATTCCCAGGCCGCCGGCGGCGCTGCTGCTGGACAGCCTGCATTCATAAGGGGCACCCTGCAAATGAGGGGGTAGGAGGTCCAGGGCCCGACGCAGCCCCACCATGATATCCGTTTCCACGGTGGTGCAGCTCTGGGCGTAAGCGAGAATCTCCTCGGCGGCCAAATCAACCGCCAGGAGCTTGGTGAAGGTGCTTCCGAAATCTATCAAAAGGGCAAGCGACATAACGGGAAATCAGGTTAAGGCTGAGGCTAAGGTTAAGTAAAAGCTCGACCTGAACCTTACCTCAGCCTTTTGGCAAATCCTTTTTCAAATCCGCGATGACCTGCTTGGGAGAGACACCGGGGGGATAGGCGCGGTTGAAGCCCATCTGGAGGAAACGCTTTTCTACTTCTTCCCAATTTTGCTTGCCCACCACCAGGTTTCCGCCGACGACCAGGTGGATCTCCCCGACTCCCGCCTCGATGCAGTTTTCCCGGAACCCGCGGCACTCCATCTCCCCGTGGCCGCAGAGGGAGCCCACCAGGAGGGCGTCCGCCGCGGTTTCGATGGCCGCGCGGATAAAATCCTGCTGGGAGGAAAAGGTTCCGATGTTGACGACCTTGAACCCCTCGATCTCCAGGGCATGGGCCATGATCTTGTTTCCCACCACGTGGGCATCCACTCCCAGAACTCCCAGAACGACAGTAATTTTTCCCTTCCGGTCGCCCATTTTTAAGCCTGAGCTTTCTTCCCTTTCTTTCCCAGACCTCTCAGGAATGGCATCAGGAGGAGCCCGATGGATGTGACCATCAGACAACCGCTTACCGGTCGGGTGAAGAAGATGGTAAAGTCGTTGCCGGCGCCGATCATGGTCGTCAGAAAGTACTTCTCCGCTAAGGGCCCGAGAATGATCCCCAGGATCATCGGGGGGATCGGGAGGTCATACCGGCGCATGAAGTATCCCACGATCCCGAAAATGGCCATGAACCAGACATCGGCCATATCATTGCGCAGGGCAAAAGCCCCGATGAGGCAGAAGGTGATGATGAAGGCGCAGAGGATGTTTTCCGGAACCCGCATCAATTCGGAGAAAAATTTGGCGGTGATCAATCCGGCCAGGATCATGATCAGGTTGCAGACCAGCATTCCCACGAAAATGGTATACACCGCTTCGGGCGACTTGTTGAAGAGAAGCGGTCCGGGTTGAATGCCATGAAGGAGGAAAGCCCCCATCATCACCGCAGTAGCCCCGCTTCCGGGGATACCCAGGGTGAGCAGGGGAATCATGGCGCCCCCTGTAGAGGCATTGATGGAAGTTTCCGAGGCAGCCAATCCCTCCCAAACGCCGGTGCCGAATTTTTCCGGGGTCTTGGAGACCTGTTTTTCCACGCCGTAGCTGACAAAGGAAGCGACCGTTGCCCCAGTGCCGGGGATCGCCCCAATGACCGTTCCAATCCCCAGCCCTCGTAAAATTGTGTTGCGCAGCGCCCAGATCTCTCCAAAGGTGGGGAGGGTCGTTTTAGGACGGGTGCGAATGATTTCCCCGTCCCCTTTGTTCTTTACGGAAAGCTGATCGAGAACTTCCCCGATGGCGAAGAGGCCGATCAAGACGGTGGTAAAGTTTATCCCGGTCTCCATGATGCGGGAGCCGAAAGTAAAGCGCACGGCCCCATAGATTTCATCCATGCCCACGGTGCCCAAAAACATACCGATGAAGAGGGAGATGAAAGCCGAGCCGATCGACCGGGTGCCAATGACCACGACGCTCACCAGGCCAAGGAAGACCACGGAGAAATACTCGCAGGAGGAAAAAGAGAGAGCCACCTTGGCAAAGGGCGGGGAGACAAAGGTCATGACCAAGGCGCTTAGGAATCCGCCGATAGCCGAGCACATGATGGCCATTCCCAGGGCTTTGGAGACAAAACCCTTCTTATTGAGGGCATACCCTTCCCAGGTGGTGGGGACGTTCATGGGGTCGCCCGGGATGTTGAATAGAATCCCGGTAATCGACCCTCCGAAGACCCCTCCGCAATAGACGGAGGTCATGAGGAGAAGGGAAGGAACGATTCCCATCAAGTAGGTAAAGGGCAAAACCAGGACAATGGCGTTGAGCATGGTGATGCCCGGGAGAGCCCCGGCCAGGACCCCGATGACCAGCCCCACAAGGATCATGGAGAAGTTCAAGGGATCAAAGGTGTTTACCAGCCCGGCGCCCAGAAGTGACAATTGATCGAACATGTTGAGATCTCCTTACCAGATTCGCTCAGCTATACCCAGCGCTTTTGAAAATTGCCCATTCCCGTAAGGGCGATTCATGAATCGCCCCCGCAGATCTCAGATGATATGCAGAACCCGGTAGAGGAAAATGGTCATATCGTCGAAAAACCACTGACCCTTGGGCAGGGGGAGATAGACGATCTTCACGAAAAGGTAAAGAAGAAAGAGGGTCCCCAGGACCGAGGTCAGGAACAAAGGCAATTTCTTACGCAGGCCGGCGATGCGCATGAAAAGGAGAAGGAAGAGAAAATTGGCCAGAGGAAATCCGATGACATCCATGAAATAAACCGCGGCGATGACCATTGCGATCATCGCTGCCAGTTTAAGGGTATTCACTTCGGGAAGAGGTCCTGCCGGGGTCCCCTCCGCCTCTCTTTTTCCACGGGCCATGAAGATTTCCCCGACTTTGATACCGCAGCTGACCATAAGGAAGATGAGAACCATCTTGGGCCAAAAACCCGCGCCCAACTGCTCCGGACCGGGGGGTTCATCAATCTTTCCGGCAAGAACGTAAAAGGTACCGGCCAGCAGAACGAACAAAAGGGGTCCGACCAGGGATTTCCAAACGGGCTCCGGGGAAACGTCCTGCGCTTCCCCGGCATCGGTTTTGGACATGGCTATCCTCTTTTCGGAAATTCAAATCGGCTGATTTCTTTTCTCTACTTGGCCATCCCGAAGGTCTTCATGAAATTCCGCAGGGTCTCCACTTCGGAAGCGATCCAGGCCGGGAATTTGTCCGGACCCAGATAGCTCTCGGGGTCGAGGTACTGGTCCTGGGAGAATTTTTTCCATTCGGGAGTATCCATGGCTTTTTGGAAGGCCTCGGCCAGGATCTTACCCCGGTCAGCGGGTACCCCCTTTTTCGCCACGATGGAGCGGAACTGGGGGAGGCTGATATCTAAGCCCAATTCCTGGGAGCAGGGGAGGTCGGGGAAAGCCGGGAAACGCTTTTGAGAGAAGACGATCACGGGGCGGAGCTGCTTGGCCTCCAGGTATTGCTTGATGTCCCCGGCCTGCTCGTAGAGAACTTCGGAGTGACCCCCCAGCGTTGAAGCATAACGCTCCCCGGGTTGAGGAATGGGGATGGTGGTCATCTTGTACCCTTTGGAGGCTAAGTACCGAACCGTAATATCATCCACTGTGCCGAAACCAGTGGCCGCCACTTTCAGTTTCCCCGGGTTTTCTTTGGCATACTTCAAAAGGTCCTGGATGGTTTTGAAAGGACTGTCCATTTTCACGAACAGGTAAGATTGGGCCACCTGGGTGCGGACGATCCATTCGAAGTCCGCGATCTTGTGACGGGCGGTTCCCGAAGGAATCGTGCCGAGCGTATCGGCGATGTACGTGGCCACCGTATATCCATCCGCCTTTGCCGCCAGGAGGTTGGACATCCCCGTATTTCCCGAGGCACCGGGAATGTTGGAAACCGGCATGGCCACTCCGATGAATTTCTCGGTCAGCTTGGCGACGGTTCGAGCCATCTGGTCCGCTCCCCCCCCCACACCCCAGGTGCAGATGAAGTCGATGGGCCGGTCAGGATATTTCTCGGCTGCTCCAACGGGAAAGGCAACTGCGATCATCATCAAAAAGCAACCCACCGCGGTCATAGCGCTTCGAAACATAGGAGCCTCCTTTTGAAAATTTCCATTCGAGAATGGAATCATCGGATCCCATCCTCTGCCTTCCAAACATCTAACCCATACATCAGTTTCTTTCTCGGTGTCAAGGCGGGAAGCGGAATCTGCGTTCATCTGCGCCCCAAGCATTCTTACTTCTTGTATTTCGGATTGGCCAGCCAGGCCTTTTTCAGCGTGTCCCCGCGGAGGCCGCTGCGCAGGGCTTCCAGGGCCAGGATGTCTTCCGGGGGAATGTTCCCCAGGCTCACGTTGGACCCGAAGCGGAGGATCAGGAACTGCTGCTGGTTCTTGATGGGCGCTTCCCACTCCAGCTTGGTGAGGTCGTCCACGCCCTTGATGATGGCTTCCACTTCGTCGTTCTTGGGTTTCCCGTCCTTGTCGTAGATCCCCACGCCCTTGCCGGCCTCGCGGGCTTCCACGATGACCTTGAAGGCCCCGTTCTTGAGGTCGGCGGCGATCTCCTCGTGCAGTTTGGTTGTGGCCACCTTGTCGTCGGGGTCCTTCTTCCCCACCTCGGAGACCACCATGAAGCCCATGTCCACGGCGCGCTTGATACAGTCGGCGCGGGTCTTCATGTCGATCTCGATGGTGCCGTCCGACACCTCGATGGCGTTGAACCCCAGCTCCTTGCAGCGCTTGAGGTATTTCGGATAGGCGTGCTGCCAAACCGAAACTTCCAGGAAAGTCCCCCCGGGGCAGATCCAGATGTCGTAATCCTTGACCATCTCCACCTTCTCGGCGGTGTAGTCGATGTCCAGGAAGGCGCTCGTGCCGAAGGTGAGCTTGATGAAGTCGATGTAATCGGCGGCCGAATCGAGAAGGTCCTGGGTGCCGCTCAGCCCCAGCCCCTTGTCGATGATCATGGTTAACCCTTCTTTCCGGGGTTTTACGGTGCGGCCCGGGACGGGCATTTCAAAGACTCCGTCGAACGATTTTACGCGGCTCATGTCAGATTCCCTCCATGCAATTTTTTGCCCCGGCCAGGACTGATTTGACCGGGTTCAGTTTCACTTCTTCAACGAAGCGAGTCATGACTTTTAAACGACGCCCCATGAGTTCAGGGGTATCGAAACTCTCTACCGGGATCACGTCGTAGAAGACCAGCGTGGGTCCCAGTTTTTCCGTGCAGTTATCGAACAGGATCTTGACGATCTTCTCCTTGCGGGTGACTGTTTTCACGATGGGATTGTCCCGGCCCGACTCGATCTTCGCGTCTACCACGGTCACCCGGGGATTCAAATAGCGGGGCTCGGCGGCGATGGGTCCCATGTCGATGGCGATCTTGTGCCCCCACACATCGGTCACCCCCGGCGGCATGTCCACTTTCAGCCTCTGGTTGGCCTTGGGAAAATCGTAGATCAGGTTTCCCAGGCGGATGTTGTCGTAGAGCGACCCCATGTAGAACTCATAGCCCTTGTCCGTGAACCGGAAGTGGGTCATCTCCGTGCTGAAGATCCTCCAGTCGTCTTCCAGCCCCTTGAGCAGGAAGACGGTCTTGCCGGCCCCGGCCCCGCCTACTACCATGAGGAGCGTGTTCCGGCTGGGGCTGTACATGGAGCTGGCGTGAAAGCTGTAGATGTTGTGGTACCGCTCCAGGGTGGCCAGGAGGTATTTAAAGAAGAGGCCCAGGTTCCCGAAAAGGGAGTACCGGTTGTCCGAGCACTCCTTTTCATACCGGGTGAAGTCCCCGGTGCAGGTGCAGATTTTGTCCGTCACTTTCACCTGGGGCTTCACGTGGGGCTCATCGACCACCAGGAAGTAGGAATCCAGGTCGTCGGAAAAAGGGATCTTCTCGATGGAATGGATATTCGTGAGAAGCGACTCCATGACCTGGCCCTCGAAGTACCGGGGCTCGTGGATAAGCTTTTCGCTGTTGGAGAGGATGCCCATGCGGGCGTCAACGATTTTTACGGCTCTCTTATACATAGATGTTTCTCCGTCCGCGGGTTCGGTAGTTCATGGTTCTTTTTGACGTTTCATCCGTGTTTATCCGCGTTCATCCGCGTCCAAATATGTCTTTTGTCTTTAAGTCTTTTGCAAATATAAAATCTGTGTTTATCTGTGTTCATCTGTGTCCGAATAAGAAATTTCTTGATTGCGGCTTTGCCGCGCTGTGTTTATCAGCGTCCCATAAGGTTTTTTTATTTCCTTCTGGGGTACGCAATGGCCGCCCGGGCGGCGGCCAGCTTGGCGATGGGCACGCGGTAGGGGGAGCAGGAGACGTAGTCCAGGCCGGTGAGGTGGCAGAACTCCACCGAGCTCGGATCTCCCCCATGTTCCCCGCAGATCCCCACTTCCAGCTTGGGATTGGTCCTGCGGCCCTTTTCCACGCCGATCCGGATCACTTCACCCACCCCGGGACGGTCGATGGAGACGAAGGGGTCCGAATCCAGGATCCCCTTCTCCCGGTAGAAGGGGAGGAACTTTCCGGCGTCGTCCCGCGAGAGGCCGAAGACGGTCTGGGTCAGGTCGTTGGTCCCGTAGGAGAAGAACTGGGCCACCTGGGCGATCTGGTCGGCGGTGATGGCCGCCCGGGGAAGCTCGATCATGGTCCCGGCCAGGTACTTGATCTTCATTCCGGTCTCGGCCATGACCTCCTTTGCCACCCGGTCCACGATCTCCCTCTGGGCGCGGAGTTCGTTCACGTGCCCCACCAGGGGGATCATGACCTCGGGGATAACCTTCCCCCCTTCTTTGGCCACTTCACAGGCTGCCTCGAAGATGGCCCGGGCCTGCATCTCGGTGATTTCCGGATGGCTGATTCCCAGGCGGCAGCCGCGGTGCCCGAGCATGGGGTTGGCCTCTTTCAGGCTCTCCGCTCTTTCCTTCAGCTTTTTGAAGGTGATCCCCATCTGAGCGGCCAGTTCCCCGATCTCCTGGTCGGTGTGGGGCAGGAATTCGTGAAGCGGGGGGTCGAGAGTCCGGATGATCACCGGGTAGCCGTCCATAGCCCGGAAAATGCCGATGAAATCCTTCTTTTGCATGGGCAGGATCTTGGCCAGGGCCCGGCGCCTCTCTTCCTGGGTGTCGGCCAGGATCATCTCCCGCACGGCGGCGATCCGCTCGGCTTCGAAGAACATGTGTTCGGTCCGGCAGAGGCCGATGCCCGTGGCCCCGAAGAGTCGCGCGGTGGTGGCGTCGCGGGGGGTGTCGGCGTTGGTGCGGACCCCCAGGTCGGCGATTTTGTCCGCCCAGGACATGAGCTTGGCGAACTGCCGGTAGATCGGGGAATCTTCGGGCCGAATCTTCTTCTCGATGAGGACCTGGATGATCTCCGAGGAACTGGTGGGAAGCTGTCCCTCGATCACTTCTCCGGTGGTCCCGTCGATGGAGATGTAATCTCCCTCCCGGATGGTACGGCCGTTGACTTCCATGGCGCCGCTTCCGTAGTTAATGTTCAGGGCGGTACACCCCACCACGCAGGGTTTTCCCATGCCCCGGGCAACCAGGGCCGCGTGGGAGGTCATGCCCCCGCGGGAGGTAAGGATTCCCTCGGCGGCGTTCATTCCATGAATGTCCTCCGGAGAAGTCTCGATACGGACCAGAACGCTCTTCTTTCCCGCTTTAGCCAGTTCCATGGCCCGCTCCGGGGTGAAAACCGTCGCGCCGCAGGCCGCGCCCGGCCCGGCATTGAGCCCTTTGGCCAGGAACTTACCCCCCTTGACGGCTTGAGCCTTGGCCTGGGGGTCGAAGACCGGCGCAAGAAGCTGGTTCAGGGAATCGGGGTCGATGCGGGAGATGGCCGTTCTCTTGTCGATCAGCTTCTCTTCCACCATCTCTACCGCGATTCGCAAGGAGGCAAAGGCGGTCCGCTTGCCGCTGCGGGTCTGGAGCATCCAGAGCTTTCCCTGCTGGATAGTGAACTCGATGTCCTGCATGTCCTTGAAGTGTTTCTCCAGCCTCTGGTAGATCTTTTCCAGCTCCCCGTAGGCTTTGGGAAGCATCTCTTCCATGGAAAGAAGGCTGGGGTCGGCCTTGCGGTCCTTGCCGATGGGCTGGGGGGTGCGGGTCCCGGCCACCACGTCTTCTCCCTGGGCGTTGGGCAGGAACTCGCCGAAGAAGAATTTCTCTCCCGTGGCCGGGTCGCGGGTGAAGGCCACGCCGGTGGCGCTCTCTCCGCCCATGTTGCCGAAGACCATGGTCTGGACGTTGACCGCCGTGCCCCAGTCCTCGGGGATTTTGTTCAGCTGGCGGTAGGTGATCGCCCGGGGGGTGTTCCAGGATTCAAGGACTGCGCCGATGGCGCCCCAGAGCTGTTTGTTGGGGTCTTCGGGAAAATCATTGCCGGTTTCTCTTTTCACCATGGCCTTGAACTTCCCCACCAGCTCTTTCCAGTCGTCGGCGGAAAGCTCGATGTCCAGCTTGACGCCCTTTTCCTTTTTCCTCTCGGTGATGAGCTCTTCCATCTGCTCCCGGTGAACTCCCAGGACCACGTCGCTGTACATCTGGACGAAGCGGCGGTAGGAGTCGTAGGCGAACCGGGCGTCGCCGGACATCTCCATCAGGCCTTGGATGGTCTTTTCGTTCAGGCCGAGGTTCAAGATGGTGTCCATCATGCCGGGCATGGAAACCCGGGCCCCGGAGCGGACCGAGAGGAGAAGGGGGTTCCGGGGATCGCCGAACATGGCCCCCATGGCCTTCTCCACCTTGGCCAAGCTCTTCTTAACCTGTTCCCTCAGCTCCTTTGGATATTTCTTCTTGTTGGCATAATAGAAGGTACAGACCTCGGTGGTGATGGTGAATCCGGGCGGAACCGGGATCTTCAGGTTGGTCATCTCGGCCAGGTCGCACCCTTTGCCCCCCAGGAGGTTGCGCATCCTGCTGCTCCCCTCAGCTTTGCCCCCGCCGAAAAAATAAACATACTTTTTAGCCATTTCCCATCCTCTTCTTAAATGAATTTATTGGACACAGATTTGCACAGATGAACACAGATAAAAATAAAAAGCCTCAAATGAAGCACCTGTTAATGGGCGTCTCTTAGTGGCCTCCCAATGCCCCGAGTCTATGGCAATCAAACCGGGTTGCCTCTTTATTTTTCCTTATTTTAATCTGTGTTCATCTGGGTGTATCTGTGTCCAATTCAATCTTTTTGATTATTTTTACATCCGTGTGAATCCGTGTTCATCCGTATCCGATTACGCTTTTGCTTTTTACCAGTCGTCTCCGGCTCTCTTTTTGGGCACCCCGAAATTGACGTACCGCAAAGCCGCCTGGCCGCTCAGCACCCGGTCCACATCCTCGGCCACCGCGTCCACCACCTTTTCCTGGGCTTCGTAGGTCAGCCCCGCCGTATGGGGAGTCAAAATAACATTGTCCAGTCCATGGAGCGGGCTTTCCCCCGGAGGTTCTTTCTCCCTCACGTCCAGGGCGGCGCCTCCGATTCCTCCCTGCTTGAGCGCCTGCGCCAGGTCAGCCTCCGCCAAAACTTCTCCCCGGGAGGTGTTGATGAGAAAGGCGGTCTTCTTCATCTTCCGAAGCGCCTCTCCATTTAAAATTCCCCGCGTCTCCGGGGTCAGGGGCAGGTGGAGGGTCAGGAAGTCCGCCTCGGCCAGGACCCGGTCGAAGGAAGTCAAAAGGGCCCCGGATTCGGTGACGTGGAGGCTGGTGGAAGATAGGTAGGCATCATAGGCCAAGATCCGCATTCCGAAGGCTTTGGCCCTCAGGGCTACACGAAATCCTATCTTCCCCAAGCCCAGAATGCCGAGGGTTTTGCCTAAAAGCTCGAAGCCGTGGTACTTCTTCCGCTCCCAGCCGCCGCCCTTGGTGGATTTGTCCGCGCCGGGTATTCTTCTGGCCAGGGCCAGAAGAAGGGCGAAGACGTGTTCGGCCACGGAGACGGCATTCTCCTCCGGGCTGAAGGCCACGACCACGCCTTCTTGGGTAGCCGCGGGAACGTCGATATTGTCATGGCCGGCGCCGGCCCTTCCGATGATCCATAGGGCCATGGCTTTGGCCAGCAGGCTCGCGTTGACTTTGGTCTGGTTGCGGACGATCAGGGCGTCATAGCTCGGGATCATCCCTTCCAGCTCGGGGACTTTCTTCCACAGGTCCGGATCGTAATGAACCTGGTATTTTCCCTTCAGGCGATCGATGCCCGTTCCGGTCACGTCCTCGCTGATGAGGATCTTCTTGGGATTGGCCACGGTTCAATCTCCCTTCCCCAGGTATTCTCGGCCCGGATCCACTTCGTCCCTGAGGATGCGCAATTCATCGGGTGCGGGGACCGGCACCTGGGTCATGGAAGATGCAGCCTCAACCTTGAACTCCGTGCTCTCCTGAACTTTTTCAAAAGTCACTCCGGGCATGAGCTTGCTTACCTTCAGTCGTCCGTCGGTTTTATCCACCGACATGACCGCCAGGTCGGTGACCACGGTGAGGTCGGGATAGGGGGATTTCAACCCTGCTTTTTTCCGGGCCTCCGGACCGTCCAGGTAGCCCGGGCTGGTCACGTAGGCGCAGCGCTCGGGAAATCGTCTCTTTTCATGGGGAGCGATAACCAGGATCCGTTTGGCCAGGGAAGCGATATCATTGGCGCCCCCGCTTCCGGGAAAACGCACTTTGGGCCGCTGGTAATCCCCGATCACCGTGCTGTTGATGTTTCCGTAATGGTCGATCTGGGCTCCGCCGAGAAAACCCACGTCCACCATTCCCCGCTGGAGAAGGCAGCCCAAAACCTCCCGCAGGGTCCCCAGCTTGGCCGCCCGGTGCATGGCTTTGGGGTCGGAGACCGAGGTGGGCACGGGAAGGGGCTCGGGAGAGATGGGGCCGGTTTCCACGACGAAACACATGTGTTTGGCGTGAGTCTTCTGGGCGAACATGGCCGCGACCATGGGCATGCCCGTGCCCACGAATACGGTCTCTCCGTCCCGGATGTGCCGGGCCGCTTCAATGATCATCAGTTCGTTTAAGGTGTAGTCCGATGCCATTTTCTATGCCTTTTGAGGTTGATGGAATCCCGGAAACTCGAAACTGTTTAGCCACAGAGGACACAGAGAGCACAGAGATATAAATGCTACGAATAAGAATAGCTTTACAATACTCAAAGCTCAAATAGGGTTCTCCAGACGTTCGTATTTGCCCTTTACCTTTTGGTCCTCAAAGCTCTGTGGCCTCTGTGCCCTCTGTGGCAAAGGATTGTGAGATTTTCGTTTTTATAATTCTATCTCAACTTTTTTGGTTAAACTGTTACAAATAGTGCCTCCTCTACAGCATCCCCACCATTTCCTGGCGAAGCCGGTTGTATTTCCGCAAACCGCCCACTTTTTCCAGGTACTCGTCAAAATTCGCGGAGGAGAAGATGTACTTCTCCATGTAGGCCTCAAAAGTCGCACCGCCTTCCCGAGCCGCTTTCTGATACTCCCTCATATGCTCAGCATCGTGGGCATAGCAGCGATACACCGAGGTGGGATGGGCCCCCCAGGGTTGATGAACGACCGCGCTCACGTAAACGTAGGGGATCGTCGTCCTCTCCGGGTACCGGCGAATTTCATCCGAGGACACGACCTCCTCGCAGGAGACGATGACCGCCTTGGATGCCCGGATCATCTCCGGTTCGTGAGCCAGGAACCCTTCGATGATCAGGTTCCCCATTTCATCGGCTTTCTGAGCGTGGATGACGGAAACATCCGGATTCAGGGAGGGCAGGAGAACCACCTTCTCCCCGGGATTCCAGGGATTATCGATGATTTCGTATTTCTTCCCCGTAGAGGAGGATTTCTTGGCCAGGATGTCCGAGCCCAGCAGGCTCTGGATGGCCATGAAGGGCAGGCCCATCTCTCCGCCCAGAAAGCGGGTGACCATGGCCAGGTGGCTGTAGTCTTCGTTCACCAGCTTTCCCTGCTCGACCGCTTTCCTCCAGCAATGGGTGGTCCCGAACCGTTCCAGGTTACCGGTCCCGCATTCGGTTCTCCGGACCAGACCCAACCCCACCATCATATCCATGGGAATGGAAAGATTGCAGCCCACCAGGGTCAAGTCCTTTTTCCTCCGGCGGATCATCTCGTGGTAAATGCACATGGCCGAGCGTCCGATGGAC
>Ga0315285_10001092_pt1 | contig 28324 bp, 26 predicted proteins | sample YL17G09_36_MG_FD_203698 | JGI IMG/M metagenome (GOLD analysis project Ga0315285, IMG submission 203698) | Sediment microbial communities from Yellowstone Lake, YNP, Wyoming, USA - YL17G09_36 | ecosystem: Environmental > Aquatic > Freshwater > Lake > Sediment | place: USA: Wyoming | collected...
GGCGCACGAGATATGACTGAAAACTGCCGTGCCTGGTTGGCCGATCCGCAACCGGGAATCATTCCATTTCAGCAATGGGGTTTAGCGAGACAGAAGGTAAACGATGCACTGAGTATTCTGATCCCAGTTGTCGAGCGTCTTGAGCAGTAGTGAGCGGAGCGCCAGTGAGCGCATCGGGGACAGGCGGGCGGTGCTGTGGATGAGTAAGAATTGAGCGCGGACAGCCCGCGCTGCCAACTTCTAAGCCCAGAGTCGAGCATTAGCCGTGCTCGCTCTGGGCTTTTTGCTCTTCTGCGGCAGAAGTAGGAGAGCCAGGGGGATGGCCCTGGCTCTTTCACCCCTATGCTGCTCACACAGCGGCAGCGGCATCCAGTCTCTCTTTAAGCACCATCATCTGGGGTGCCACCCGCCGGCCATCCCAGTTGATAGCACAGTTATATGGCCCGCCGCGGGCGGTACTGGATCGCCTCCGCCAGGTGCGCCGTCTCGATCCGCTCGCTCCCGGCCAGGTCCGCAATCGTGCGCGCCAGCTTCAGGATGCGGTGGAACGCCCGCGCGCTCATCTGCAACTGCTGCATCGCCGCCCGCACCAACGACCGCCCCGTCTCGTCCAGCCGGCACACCTCCCGCACCTCCGTCGGCCCCATGTCCGCGTTGCACGAGAGCAGCGTCCCCGCGAAGCGCCGCCGCTGCACCTGGCGCGCCCGCTCCACCCGCCCCCGGAGCGCCTCCGACCGCTCGCCCATGCGCTCGTCGGTCAACTTCTGGTAGTCCACGCGCGGCACCTCGATGTGGATGTCAATGCGGTCCAACAGCGGCCCCGAGATGCGCTTCTGGTAGCGGCTGATCGTCTGCATCGAACACGTGCACTCGCGCACCGGGTCGCCATAGTAGCCGCACGGGCACGGGTTCATCGCCGAGATGAACATGAAGCGGGCCGGGAAGGCCAGCGTGCCGGTCGCACGCGCGATCGAGATCGTACCGTCTTCCAGCGGCTGCCGCAATCCCTCCAGCGTGCGCGCGCCGAACTCGGGCAGTTCATCCAGGAACAGCACGCCCCGGTGGGCCAGGCTGATCTCGCCGGGGCGCGGAAAGTGGCCGCCGCCGACCAGCCCGGCGTGGCTGATCGTGTGGTGCGGCGCACGGAAGGGGCGATGCCGGATGAGGGGGGTGTCCGGCGGCAACATGCCCGCCACGCTGTAGATCTTGGTCACCTCCAGCGCTTCCTCGACCGTCATCGTCGGCAGGATCGAGGGCATCGAGCGCGCCAGCAACGTCTTGCCGGAGCCGGGTGGGCCGGTCATCAACACGTTGTGCCCGCCCGCCGCCGCCACCTCGAGCGCCCGCTTGACGTGCTCCTGCCCCTTGATCTCTGCAAAGTCCGCCGCATACAGCGGGGGTGGCAGCGCGGCCGGGTCCTGGTCGGGCTGGTAGGGCGGGATCGTGCGCAACCCTTGCAGGTGCGCTGCCAGTTGGCTCAGGTGCTCGACCGGCATGATCTCCAGCCCCCCGATCAGCGCCGCCTCGGGCGCGTCGGCGGCCGGGACGAAGACGCGGCGCATGGACTGCTGCTGCGCCAGCGCGACGATGGGCAGGATGCCGGTGACGTGGCGCACGGAGCCGTCGAGCGAGAGTTCACCGACGAACAGCGCATCCTCGACCGCCTGCGGCCACGCTTGTTCCGAAGCGATGAGCACGCCCACGGCGATGGGCAGGTCGTAGGACGGCCCGGCCTTGCGGATGTCGGCCGGGGCCAGGTTGACCGTGATGCGTTTGCCGGGGAACATGAGGCCAGAATTCTTGACCGCTGCCCGCACGCGCTCGCTCGACTCTTTGACTGCGGCGTCGGGGAGCCCGACGATGGTCAACGACGGCACGCCGCGGGAAGTGTCCACTTCTACCTCGACGAGGACCCCATCCAGGCCCTCCAGCGCACAACTGGTCACTTTGGCAAGCATCTATGACTCCAAAAGCGTGATGATGCGCCTAGTGTAGCATAAAGCGCGCAGCAGGGCAAATGCAAGTTGATCAGAAGCTCAGCACCACCAGCGGCAAGTACACCTCCTGCCAGTCCCACTCGTAGGCGCCGATGTCGCACCTGGCGCCTTCCGGCCGCCTCACGCCGCGCTGGTCGCTCGCCACCCCGGCGATGCACACGCCGCCCTCAATCGCCGGACTGCCCTCGAGCAGGGGATGGACTAAAGTGCCATTGTCGTCGGACAGCGGCCCCAGGAGAGGATCCGTGTTGCTCATGTCGCCGGTGGCGCTCAAGCCGCACGTCGTGCCGTCTTCCAGGTTGTGGCCGTTGGAGGCCGGTCCAGCATTGCAGTTGCCCGGGCTGTTGTAGGCGACGATCGTGTTCTGGAGGAGCACCGTGGAACTTGTCCAGTGGACACCCCCGCCTCCACTCAACGAAGTGTTGCTGGCGATGGTCGTGTAGGTCAGCACAGACGTGCTGACGTCGCTGTTCCCCAGGCTGGCGTCGCCGTTCCACAGGCCGCCGCCGCCCTCAGTCGCCCGGTTGCCGCTGACGGTCGTGTTCACCACGGTCAGCGTGCCCCCCCCGTTGTAGAGGCCGCCGCCCTGGTAGGCGGTGTTGCTGATGACCTGCCCCCCGCTCAACGTCGCACTGCCCTGCCCAAGGCACAGTCCGCCACCGCCATAACTCGAAGCGGTGCCCGAGGCGACGTTGCCGGCGATGCGCACCCCGCTCAGCGTCGCACTGCCCGATCCAACGAATACCCCGCCGCCGCTGCATCCGGCGGTGTTGCTGACGATTTGCGCCCCGCTAAATCTCACGTGGCCAGGGCCGACGTACACCCCGCCAGCGATGTCCGTGGCGCTGTTGCAGGCAATCGTACTGGCGCCGGTCTGGGTAAAGGTGACACTGTGCTGGTTGATGTACACCCCGCCGCCGTAGCGGGCCGTGTTGCCGGCGATTTGCCCCCCATTCAACGTCGCGCTGCCATTCCGGAGGAACAGCCCGCCGCCGTAGTAGGAGGTGTTGCTGACGATCTGCGTCCCGCTGAACGTCGCACTGCCCCCCCTGACGTACACCCCGCCGCCGCTGCCGTAAAGCGGGGGGAGAGTGCTGGGGGGAGTGCTGGTAGCCACGTTGCTGCTGACGAGCGCGTTGATCAGCGTGAGACTGGCATCATAGTTGTAGATGCCCCCGCCGTCGCCGGCGACGGTGCCGTTGACGATCGTCACCCCGGAGATGACCACCGACCCCGCGCCGGGGCGGACGTCGAACACCCGGTCGGAGATGAGGCCGCTGGCGTCAATGACCGTCTGCCTGGGGCCGGCCCCGACGATGCTCAGCGTGCTGGTGACGTCCAGGTCGCCGGTCAGACAGCCATCCTCGCCGCTCCCGCTGGCGGTCAGGGCGTAGGTGCCGGCCAGCAAGGTGATGGCGTCGGCGCCGTTGCCGGCGGCGCAATCGCCGCCTGTATCGGTATTGGCGGCCACGATAGCCTCGCGCAACGTGCAGTTGCCGTCGAGCGCCACGCCGTCGCCCGTCGTGTTCACGCCAATCGTCGCCGCGCGGGCCAGTGGCAGCGTGTCGCTGCCCAGGAGCCACAACAGGGCCATGGCCAACCCCAACGCCAGCGTCAGTGAGAGAGACAATCGTCCAGCCTTCATACTTATCCTCCTGGAAGTTCGATGCTTTCTGCGTTTTTTCGGCTTCGATCCACGTGCTGCATTGTCCACAAAAGTTTTTGGGACACAGATGTTCACGGATACAACGGATCATCACGGATTATCTGAAAATATCCGTGTGCATCCGTCCCATCCGTGTCATCCGTGTCCCAAAGTTCGCTTGCGGCCCGGGGGCACGTCAGGGGATAGGGCGCCCAGGTATTATGCCGTCTGGATTGCCTTGCGCGCGCGCCGCCGCCGGACGATCGCGCGCACCAGGAAGAACAGCCCGACGAAGGGCAGCGCGATCGCGGCCAGCGTCGGCACGATGAGTATGACGATGACGATCGCCGCGTCCACCAGGAACTGCAGCACGCGCACGAGCGACTGGATCGCGTTGCGCAGCGTGCCCTCGGGGTGCCAGCCGCCCACCTGGATCGGCTGCGCCAGTGCGTCAGGGATGAGGTCGAGATTCACCGTCGCCAGCGCCGCCGACTGCTCCAGGTACTGCACGCGTCCCTTGACCTGCTCGATCTCGGCCTGCACCTGGCGCAGTTGCTCGTACACGGCCAGCGCCGCCTCGGTGTCTTCGGCCTCGTCCAGGAACTCCAGCAGCCGCGCCTCGGTCGCCTGCAGGTGCCGCAGGCTGGACTGCAGGTCTACGTATTCTTCCGTCATGTCATCGCCGGAGACGTTCTCACTGCGCACCTCGCTCGCCATCTCGCGGATGCGCGCCAGTGCGGTGTCGAGGCTCTCCGCCGGGACGCGGAACGTCACGGAGGCCTGTAGCCCCTCCTGGTAGCGGGTCACGTTCGACTGGACGACGTAGCCATCCAGTTCCTCCACCAGCGCGCCGATCTCGTCGAGCGCCGCCTGGGTGTCCGGCACGACCAGGCTGAGCGTCGCATCGCGGACGATCAGGCGCTCGATGCCCGCGTAGTCTGCCCCGCCGGCGCCTGGAGCCTCGGAAACCATCTGTTCGGCCTCAACCTGTCTCTCGACCTCGACGTAGACCATCTCCGGTGCTGGTGTAGGCGCCGCAGTCAGTGCACACCCCGCCGCCAGGATCAGCGCCATGATAGATGCGACGATGCCATATCCAATCTTCTTATTGCACATTGTCATTGCTCCTCTTTCCCGCCCAAAGTCATCTGCTCTATAGACGCCCGTGGGGAACATAAAGTTCCGGCCGGCGCCGGTCAGCGCCCCACCTCCAGGCGGGCGATGAGGCGCTGGGGCAGGCCCCGGGCGCGCATACGTTCCTGCGTGATCTCTACCGCGTAGGCCACGCGACGGAACTCCCACGTCTGGTCCTCCGTATCCAGCAGCGCGTAACTGGCCCACGGGTCACCGTCACGCGGCTGCCCCACGCTGCCCGGATTGACAATCATGCGGGGCGATCTGAGCGCCAGGCGGTCGTATATGGGAGGGAGCACGATCTCACAGCGCCCCCGCCGCTCGTCCAGTGCGAAGATGAGAGGAATGTGGGTATGCCCCACCAGGCAGATGGGGGTGGAAAAATGCGCAAAGTTCGCGTACGCCAGGTTGGCGTCCAGGATGTACTCCCACACCGGCTCGCGGGGGCTGGCGTGGGCCATGCAAAAGCCGTCTTGTTCTATACGCGTGGGGAGTCCATCCAGATACTCGCGCGCAGCGGGCGTAAGTTTGGCTTGCGTCCACGTGTTGGCAATGCGGGCGTCCGTGTTAAAGTTCTTGACGTCCAACTTCCCCAGTGCCGCCCAGTCGTGGTTGCCGGCCAGGCTGTGGTGGGGAAAGTCCTGAATTCGCTCGATACATTCATTGGGGTTGGGGCCATACCCCACCAGATCGCCCAGGCACCACAACTCATCGAAGGCCGGTGCATCGGCCAGTACGGCCTCCAGGGCTACCAGATTGGCGTGAATGTCGGATACGACCAAGTAGCGCACGAAATCCTCACTCTATGTAAATTGGTTGGCTATTATATACCTATTTTCTGCTTTGCGCTAGCCGATGGCCTACCACCGCCTGTCGGCCTACCACCAGCCGATGGCCTACCACCGCCTGTCGGCCTACCACCGCCTGTTCACGGCGGTGATAGGCCCACCAGCCGCTGGCCTACCACCGCCTGTCGGCCTACCACCGCCTGTTCACGGCGGTGGCAGGCCCACTAGCCGCTTGTCGAGCCCTGGTAACGGTTGTATAATCGGCCTCGACATGGCCCCCATTCTGGACGAGCACACGCTGGAGTTCGTGAGCCGCAGCGCCGACCAGACGCAACGTCTGGGTGCGCGCCTGGGGGCATTGCTGCAAGGCGGAGACGTGATCTGCCTGGAAGGGCCGTTGGGCGCGGGCAAGACCACGCTCGCGCAGGGCATAGGCCGGGGCTGGGGCGTAGAGCGTACGCTCATCAGTCCCACCTTCGTCCTGGTCCGCGAGTACAAACGCGCCGGGGATGGCGTGAGGCTCTACCACGTGGATTTCTACCGCATCGCTGGTGCGGCTGAGGCGACGGACCTGGGCGTAGATGAATTCCTGGGAGACGCGCACGCGACGTGCGTAATCGAATGGGCGGAGCGAGCGCAGCCCCTGATACCAGCCGAACATCTGTGGGTGAGGCTGAGCATGGCCAACTCGACCCGGCGCAGCCTGTGCTTCGTGGCGCAAGGGACGCGCCATACGGCACTGCTCAGGGAATTTCGTCGCGTGGCCTTTGGAGCGTAGGGATGCTAGTTGCACTTGATACTGCCACCGGCTACGCCAGCCTGGCCCTGCACGACGGGTTCCAGGTGCGGGTGGAGCACACGTGGGAATCGCAACGCCGGCATACCGTCGAGTTGCTGCCCCGCCTGGTGGCTGCGCTGGAGCAGGTGGGCCTGGGGGCTGAACATCTCAGCGGGGTGGCGGTGACGCGCGGGCCGGGCTCCTTCACCGGGCTGCGGGTGGGCATCGCGGTGGCAAAAGGGCTGGCGCTGGCACGGGGGTTGCCTTTGGTTGGCGTGCCGACGCTGGACGTGGTCGCGGCGGCCCAGGGACGGGACCGCCGGCCGTTGTGTGCGGTTTTACAGGCCGGGCGGGGACGCCTATGCGTCGCCACCTATCGCTGGCGGGCCGGAGGATGGGTTGCGCGGGAAGAAGCACGCCTTACCACCTGGCCGGCACTGGTAGGGCAGACCGGCGTTCCTACCTTGTTCTGTGGCGAAATTGACCCGGCGGGAGCCGATGCGCTGGCCTCCCTCGGCGAACTGGCCGTGCTTGTGCCGGCGGCAGCCAGGCTGCGGCGGGCCGGTTTTCTGGCCGAGGTGGCCTGGCGGCGCTTGAAGCGGGGGGAGACGGACGATCCGGCCACGCTGACTCCAATCTATCTTCAGTATCCTGTGTCATGAACCAACCCTCGCCCTACGTGATCCGTCCGATGGAGCCGGGCGACGTCCCGACCGTAGCCGTGCTTGAACGGCTTTCTTTCGCCACGCCCTGGCCGGCGTCGTCCTTTTTGTACGAACTGAACCATAGCCAGCAATCCTCGTATCACGTCTTGCTGAAGCCAGACACGGGCGAGGCCATGCCCGTCGAACGAGGGTGGCGCCGCTGGTTGCGCGACCTGCTGGGCCGGGCGGAAGGAAGCCGGGTGATCGGGTACGTGGGCTTGAGGTTCCATTCGGCCGAGGCGCACGTCAGCACGATTGCCGTACATCCCGACTGGCGCGGGAAGGGGTTAGGAGAACTATTGCTGCTGACGGCAATCGAGCAAGCGCGGGCGCTGGGGAGCAGCGTGCTGTCGCTGGAGGTCCGTGCCTCCAACCGGGTGGCCCAGGCCCTCTATCGCAAGTACGGCTTCCACTTCGGGAGTGTCCACCGCGGATATTACCAGGACGGCGAAGATGCCTGGCTGATGGAGGTCGATGTGCGCCGGGAGACCTATGGCGCTCGATTGAACGTGCTGCGCCAGGCGTTGGAAACGCGCCTGCGCGGCCAGCCGGCGGACGTTGGACAAAACAGCAGGGATACGTTATAATTCTTTTGACAGGAGGGCGAGCGTGTCGGAATTGGAGACGTTGGCGGCAGAGATCGCCCGGTGCACGCGCTGTCTCTTGCACCGGGGACGGACCAAAGCGGTGCCTGGCGAAGGACCGCAGCACGCGGAGGTGCTGTTCATCGGTGAAGCGCCGGGCTTCCACGAAGATCAACAGGGCCGTCCGTTCGTGGGAGCGGCCGGCCAGTTCCTCGAGGAATTGCTGGCCGATATTGGCCTGACGCGCACACAGGTCTTTATCGCCAACGTGATCAAGTGCCGCCCACCGGGCAATCGCGACCCGCTGCCTGAGGAGATCGAAGCCTGCAAGCCATACCTCGACCGGCAGATCGAATTGATCCAGCCGAAGGTGGTGGTGACGCTGGGGCGCTTCTCGATGACACGCGCCTTTCCCAACGCGCGCATCTCCCACATTCACGGCCAGCCGCGCAAAATCGGCGGCGTGATCTACTACCCGATGTATCATCCGGCCGCGGCATTGCACCAGCCCAGCCTGCGCCGGGACGTGGAAGAGGACATGCGCCGCATCCCTGAGTTGCTCAAGCAGGCGGCACACATGGCCGAGTCGTCGCTCCCTCCAGAAGGGGAGCAATTGAGACTGTTCTGAGGTTATGCCCTGTGGACTGCCGACTATAGACCGCCGACCGCCGACCGCCGACTGCTGACTGTAGACTGTAGACTTCGGACTATAAAATGATCGAGTTTATCTCCATCGTCGTGCTCACGTTTGCCCTGGCGTTGATCGTGCTGGGGATCGTCACCATGTGGCTGGAGCGGGGACGTGGGCGGCTCCAGGGCATCGCACTGACCGCGATCGGGCTGCTCGTCTGCGCCGGATACGCCTTCCTGGGGAGCCGCTTCTCGCTGGCGCTCTTCGACCGGCTGATCGTGCGGGTGGATTTGCCGGCTTTGATGGCCACGGCCTTCACGTACACGGCCGGCGTGTTGAGCGGCGCAGGCCTGGCCGTGGGGCTGTTCCTGTGGGCCACGGGTCGCTTCCGGCACCAGGTTGAGCGGACGGCCGTCGCCTTTATCGCCGCCGGCATACTCGTGGCGCTGGTGGCGACCCTCCTGGCCGTCATGCTCAGCAAGCCTTGACTCCTGCCGCCACTACGCATCCATCTCACTTGCGCAGCAGCCGCAGCGCTGCCTCGGCCATACAAGCCGTCCCCACCGGCAGGCAGCGCTCGTCAACGTCGAAGCGCGGGTGGTGTAGCCTGCGCTCGTCTCCCTCGATCCGGCAGCCCAGCACGAACATCGCCCCCGGCGCCAGGGCGGAGAAGGTCCCAAAGTCCTCAGCCCCCATCTCCCGTTTGAGCGGGGGAATGTGCTCGTCCCCCAGCAGTTCGCTGGCCACCTCCCGGATGAGGTTGGCCAGTTCCGCATCGTTGACGACAGGCAACCCACCGGGTGCAAGGCGGAGCGTATAATCGCCGCCCAGCGCCCGCGTGATCTCCAACGCCTGCTCGATTGCGGCGTGGACCTGCTTCTGGACCTCTGGCTCCATGAAGCGGATCGTACCGGACATTTCCACCCGCTCCGGAATCACGTTGTCCGCCTGGCCGCCGTGGACGGAGCCGATGCTGACCACCACCGCGGCGGTGGGATGCACGCGGCGGGAGACGATGCCGTGGAGCGCCAGGATGACGTGCCCGGCGATGTAGATCGGATCCACCGCGCTGTGGGGGTACGCCCCGTGCCCTCCCCGCCCCAGGATGGTCACGTAAAAGGTGTCCACCCCGGCCGACATGGGGCCGGCGGCGATGGTGACGTCGCCAGCGGAGATGGCAGGGCCCACGTGGAGCGCCAGCACTGCGTCCACTCCTTCCATCGCGCCGTCCTCCACCATGCGGGGCGCGCCGCTGACGCCCTCCTCGTCGTTCACCTCCTCGGCCGGCTGGAATAGAAAGCGCACCGTGCCGGGGAATTCTTCTTCCGCCAGCAACGCCGCCACGCCCAGCGCGATGGCCGTGTGGGCGTCGTGCCCGCAGGCGTGCATCACGCCGGGCGTCTGGGAAGCGTAGGGGACGTCATTTTCCTCCTGGATGGGAAGTGCATCCATGTCGGCGCGGATGGCGACAATAGGGTGCCCCTGGCCCCGTTCCGCCACGACGCCGGTGCGGCCCACGCCGGTGCGCACCCGATAACCCAGGGTGTCCAATACCTCCGCAACGCGCGCGGCGGTACGTGTTTCCTGGAAGCCCAGCTCGGGGTGCACGTGGAATTCCCGCCGCCAGGCGACCAGTTGTTCCTCGATGTCGTGTGCACGTTGTAGCATCATCTTAAATGCATCAGCAGATAATGGTAGGCCGAGATGGCAGCCTTGGCCCCCTCGCCGATGTGCACCAGCGCCTGTTCCGAGACGAGCGTGACGTCGCCAGCGGCGAATACGCCCGGCCAACTGGTGGCGCAGTACACGTCCACGATGATGTGCCCGGCACTGTCGCAGTTCACCCACTCCCGCACCAGTGCGGTATTAGGCGTGCGCGTCAACTTGACGAACACGCCCTTGACCGGGGTCTCGCGCTCCTCCCCTCCGGGCATAGTCACCACAATGCCTTCGACGAAACGCTCGCCACACACCTCTTTTATGGCGACCCCCTCCGCCATCTCGACGTTCTGCATCTGGCGGAGTCTGCGCGCCAGGGGCGTGTCCAGCAGCGGTTCGGGAGCCAGCATGTAGACCCGGTGTGCCTTGCGGGCCAGATCTGCCGCCGCCCATTGGGCGCGCCGCCCGCTCCCGACCACGGCCACGTCTTTGCCCAGAAACAGGCTGGCGTGTGTGGTCGCCGAGTAGCTCAGTCCATAGCCTGTCAGCCGGGCCTCGCCCGGCACGTCGAGCCGCTGGGGCCTGGCGCCCGTCGCGATGAGCAGCGTCCGCCCTTCGAAGCGGTCGCCCCCCGCGGTGTCCACGCTAAAGTTCTGCTCTCCGGGCATCACCGTGGTCACGTTGTCGGAATGGTGCACAAAGTCCAGGTAATCGAGCTGGCGGCGGAAAGCGTCCAGCAGCGTTTCGCCCGTGATCGTCTCCCGCCCCTCCATCTCCTCCAGTTGCATGGCGTAGGTCGTCTGGCCGCCCCAGCGCTCGGCGATGATCAACGTCTCCATCCGCTGGTTGATCGCCGTCACAGCCGCCGTGATGCCTGCCGGCCCGCCACCGATGATGATCAGGTCGTACATTGCGATGCCTCCTCTCAGGATCCTTCTGCTGGTACAGGCAGGATGAACCCTTTGTCCATCAGGAAGCGGGTCATGTCCTGCGCCTGGCGGATGGTCGCTTTCGCCTTGTCGAGTAGTTCTTCGTAGGAGATGCTCAGCCGGGCCACGCCCTGCTCCTGCGCTTTCACGCCGACGGCCGCCGCTTCGCGGGGGAAAATTTCCCAATCGTCCATCGTCGGCAGGATGTGGTCCCCGTCGAGCCCGCGCTCCCTCGCACACAGCGCCAGTTCCTCGGCTGCGGCGATGGCCATCTCGTCGGTGATCGTCGTCGCCCGTACGTCCAGCACGCCGCGGAAGATGCCGGGAAAGCCCAACGAGTTGTTGACCTGGTTGGGAAAGTCGCTGCGGCCTGTGCCCACGATGCGCGCCCCGGCCTCCTGCGCCTCCCAGGGCCAGATCTCGGGGATGGGATTGGCACAGGGGAAGATGATCGAGTCCTCCGCCATGCCCTTCACCCACTCCGGCAGGATCGTCCCTGGGCCGGGCTTGCTGAGCGCGATACAGACGTCGGTGCCGCGCATGGCCTCAGCCGGACCGCCCTGCCGTCCTTCGGCGTTCGAGTGCTGGCAGATGCGCCACTTGTCCACAAATTCGATCTTGCGCTGTGCGATGTCATCCCGTCCCGCATGCAGGATGCCTTTGCTGTCGCAGGCATAGATGTTGCCGAACTTGACACCCGAGGCGGTCAACAGGCGCAGTGTGGCGACGTTGGCCGCCCCGAAACCGATCAGCGAAACCTTGATGTCCTCCACCCGCTTGCCGACCACCTTCAGCGCGTTGATCACCCCGGCCAGGATGACCGTAGCCGTCCCCTGCTGGTCGTCGTGCCAGACCGGGATCGTGACCTCGGGATCGGAGCGCAGCATGTCGAGCACGCGGAAGCACTTGGGCTGCGAGATGTCCTCCAGGTTGATCCCGCCGAAGGAGGGCTGGATCAACTTGACGGCGAGGATGATCTGGTACGGGTCCTTGGTATCCAGGCAGATGGGCACCGCGTCCACGCCGCCCAGGTACTTGAAGATCAGCGCCTTCCCCTCCATCACCGGCATGCCGGCGGCGGGGCCGATGTCGCCCAGGCCCAGCACCCGCGTGCCGTCGGAGACGATGGCAATCGTGTTGCCCTTGTTGGTGTACTCGTAGGCCAGTTCTCCGTTCTCCTGAATGGCGCGGCAGGGCGCTGCCACGCCGGGCGTGTACCAGATGGAAAAATCGTCGAGCCCGCGCACGGGACACTTGGGCGCGATCTGTATCTTGCCCCGGTAGAAAGGATGTAGGCGCAGCGCGTCTTCGGCCGGTTTCTTGGCTTTGGCAAGCAATTCTTCTTTAGTAAGCATTGAATCTCCTCTTGGTGAGAAACCAGGTTTTTTCGGAAAAACCTGGTTTCTACTTGCTATTTGCCTGGGCATTGGGCGGCGATGGCAGGGGCGATGTTCTTGTTGCCGTACGCCTTGTCGAAGTGAACGCTAAAATCGTGCGCCAACTTGTTGGCCCGGGCGTCGTAGGCCGCCTGGTCGGCCCACGTGTTCTTGGGAAACAGTAATGCGGAAGGAACGCCAGAGCACTGCCTGGGGACGAGGATGTGGAACATCGTGTCCTCGACGTACTCCACGCCCTCCAGTTGCCCACTTAGCGCGGCGTTCACGATCTCCCGCGTCAGGTTGATGTCCATGCGCGCCCCCACGCCATACGGCCCGCCGCTCCAGCCGGTGTTGATCAGGTAGACGAGCGTGCCATACTTGCGCATGCGCTCGCCCAGCATGCGGGCGTACACGTCGGGATTGCGCGGCATGAACGGCTCGCCGAAGAAACGGGAGAAGGTGGACAGCGGGTCAATGATCCCCGTCTCCGTGCCGGCCAGTTTGCTCGTGTACCCCATCAGGAACCACAACATCGCCTGCTCGGGCAGCAGCCGGGCCACCGGGGGCAGCACGCCGTTGGCGTCGGCGGCCAGGAACAGGATCGTCCTGGGGTGGCCGCTCGTCGAAGACAGTTTGATGTTGGTCAGGAAGGACAGCGGATAAGAGGCCCGTGAGTTGGGCGTCAGCCGGTCGTCGTCCAGGTCGAACGTCCCGTCGGGGTACATCATGGCGTTTTCGACGATCGCGCCGTGGTCCAGGTAGTGGGCCTGATGGAGGACGGCGTTCCAGATCTCTGGCTCCTTGTCGGCGCGCAGGTTGATCAACTTGGCGTAGCAACCGTTCTCAAAGTTGGCGACGCCATTGTCGCTCCAGGCGTGCTCGTCGTCACCCAGGAGCGCCCGGCGCGGGTCGGCCGAGAGTGTCGTCTTGCCCGTGCCAGAAAGCCCCAGGAGCAGCGCGCAATCGCCCGCCGGCCCTTCGTTCGCCGAGCAGTGGAGCGGCAGGATGTTCTCACCGGGCAGAATATAGTTCATGATGGAGAAAATCAGTTTCTTGACGCTCCCGCAGTAGGCCGAGCCGTAGACGACCCCCACCATGCGGTCAAAGTCCATGGCGATGGCCATGTTGGACGTCCGGCCGTCGGGCATCTTCCGCAGCCGCCCCTCGTAACGGGCGCGGTTCAACTTGTCGTAGGGAACGACGAGCAACGTAAACCCCCGCTGCGCGAAGATGCTGCGCTCGACGTCCGGGGGCGCCGGGCGGAACATGTTGTCGGCGAACAGCACCGTCAGCGCGTGGTCAGAGACCACCCGCACGGGCAAGGCGTACGACGTATCCGCACCCACTGCCTTGTCCGCGACGTACAGCCTCGGCTTGCGGAAGAGCGTCTTTAGCGCGTCCTCGGCCAGCATGTCGAACGTCTCTGGCGCCATCGGGATGTTGTTCGGCGAGTCCCAGTCCATGTTCCCCTCGTTCTCGGCGCGGCGCACGACGTAGGTATCTCCGGGACTGCGGCCGGTGGACTCGGGCGGTGTCCACGTCGCCAGTGCGCCGTTGACACTAACCAGGGCTTCTTTGTTAGCAACAGAGTCCCGGATAAGGCTCTTCCGATCGAGATTCCTGAGTACGTTGGGATGGTGCTCCAGTAATGCAGCTATGAGTTTGCCAAGTTCCACGTGTCCTCCTCTTAACTAATAAGCATCGGTCTCCAGACTGACACGAGCAAAGTCACGGAAACCGTTTCGGGACGGGAAGGGAAAGCCAGTTTGTGTTTACGAAGGCACCACTTTCGTTAATCTGGTACATCGTAATCCGTACAGCGACAGGAAACGCATCCATGGGCACAGTCAGAGCATAGTCATCTCGGACGACTTCTCCCGTTGCCCAAAGGCTGGTGGGATACCAGCCCCCCACGGGATTGAGCGAGTCAGCCTGAGCCAGGATGTCCTGAGCGCTCTCTGGAGGGACTCTGGCGACAAGGTGGACTGCCACCCGGTAATCTGACGGCACACGTTGTGTTGCTTCCCAGTAAATGGTTGCCTGCAGTTTGTCCTTTCCTTCCCAGGCCAGGTCGGCGGATCGGACGCGCACACCGTTGCCCAGATCGAAGCCTATCTGCACAGGGATATCCTCGTACAACACCTTGCGACTGATCATTGCGATGCCTGGCGCTGCCGAGGAATAGTGCGCCTCTCCCAGAAGATCGGCCCACCAGTACAGCGGCCAGGAACCCAGGTTGAGCGCCAAAGTGATGATCTTGCCGTCGCGCTGCACTATGGATCGGAAGTCCGCCCTGTGATCCACGAGCTCAAATCCACCCAGTTCACCCGTCACATACAACCCATACGCAGCAGCGAAATAGTTCCCTCCCCAGGGTAATGCAACCACGTTACGTCCACCTGGAAGGTCTGCATCGTTGAGTGGCTGTAGCATCTGGATGACTTCTCTACCCCAATGGTCATTCACCAGGCTATAAACAAACGGCAAGTTGACGCGGAACAGCCACAGTGCAAGAACTACCAAGCCTCCCCAGGCTGCCCATCGCAGAGGCGGCATAGCCTTCACCAAGCGATACAGCAAGTATGAGAGACCTACGGTCAAGAAAAGAATACCTGGCATCAATGCGGCAGGTGCCCATACTCCCGAGGGGAACACGACGACAAACGCCAGGAACGCACAGGCTCCCACCAGGAATCCCACACCTGTCCAGAAGGCACGATGCCTAGCCAAGCAGATCAGTCCAACGCCCCCAGCCACCAACACCACAGTAGGCACCTGATGCTGCAGTTGGTCAGCCAGAAAGTGGAGGTGATCGAACCAGGTTACCGGGTTCTGAGGCCATCTCAACACGTAGGGAGTCGCCTCCTGCCCGAAGAATTGAGCCCAGAAGCCCTCCCATGTGCCTGGTTGCCCATACACCCAACGAGCACGCTGCAGAGCGCGGAGAGGCAGGTACAGATAGATCAGGAACGGAAGTACAAACATCATAACAGACTTTGCACCAAACGTCAACCAGCGTGGACGTCTCTCCCGCAGAGCAGGCAAGGCCAGGAAGCACACAGCAGGTATCAACAGGACCAGCAGGCGATGATGCTCGGCACCGATTCCCAAAAGGGCCACCGTCAACCACCAATACCGCGCGTTCCAACCGTCGGCCAGTTTCACTGCTGTCAGCAAGATCATGCTGGTCAGGAACAGGCTGAAACTGTATACCTCGGCCACGACACTATGGACCCAGAAAGTTTCCACCAGCCCCAGCACCAGCACAACGAGGGCCGCCAGACCGTGCTCTCCCTCTGTCACATGAGCGACCAACTGATATACCCCGGCCAGGCCTATCAACGACCACACCGTGGCTACGGCGGATGCAGCAGCGGCTGGCGGGAAATGCATGCCCTGCAGCACGTGAGTCAGCAAAGATCCAAGGATGTTGAACAATGGATAACCAGTATAGTGAATCGTTCCCCCTAGGTTCAGCGCGACCTGAATCTCTCCCACGTCAACCATATAGTCATGAGCGCTGCCATTCACGTCGCGCTGAAGTGTACCACTATAGATCAACAACAGTACCATTAAGGCAAGCAGACCGGGAAGCCAGGCTTTCGTGACTTTGCGCGCGACTTCACTCATGGCTCTATTACCACCCACTCGTAGGCCGCACCAAGAGCACGTTGATCGGGACTCTCTCCCTGGGTCCGTTCGTGCGGCGAGACCAGGACTGCATGGTCAAATTGGATTTGCGTCGACTCTCCGGTTCTGATGACAGCGGCTGGAATAGTCGCAGTATAGACTGTCCACGCCTCCGGCATGGGAAGCGTAGCGATTTCCACACCATTGGCCCTCAAGGTCACTACTTGACCAGGTGGATACGCCCACGCCCTGAAGCGAATTTGATAAAGCTGAGGGCTTAAGTCAAAGCGGAGTGTAGCCGTAGAGACGCCTCCCGCCCAACGCCCTGTCACTCCACCTATATTCTCTGGCAGGTACCAGCCGGTACCGACGTACGCCGCGTCTTCAGGAGAGCCGAAATTGACCCGCACGGTTCCATTCAGTGAGGGACAACCTCCCGCTGGGCGCGTCCGATAGGCCAGCAGATCTCCCTCCACCTGCCAGAAACATAATGAGGGATGTGTCGCAAAAAATGGCGGGAGCTGTTGTAGTTCTTCTTGACCCAACAGGCTGCGGTGTATGAGTACATAGCCGATATTCCACTGTCCGATCAGTCGCGCCAGCTCGTCCGCCGCCGCGGGACCAAGCTCTGTTTTCCCGGCCATGGCATCAAGTAAGTTGAATGAGCGAAAATAATCTATGGCTGTCAAGGACATCCGAGAGAGCGCACCATTAGGAATCCGTTTTCTGTGAACAGGCTGATAGGAGATCAACTGCTGGCCGTGTCCGTACAACGTGTATCCTGTATCCACTCCTAGCGGAACCTCCAGTAAGACAACATCGCTGGGATCTTTTGCAATCTCTTGATATACAGCGTACTCTTTGGGAAAAAATATCGGGAATGGACGCAAAAGACCATAATCCAAGATTACGAGAAGTAATATTCCACTAACCAGACCAAGGCAAAGTGGGTGCGCCAACCTGAAATGATCAAAAATGGCCTGACCCTTCAGAGCGATAAAAATACTCAGGCCGAAGACGGCAAGAACGGCAAATCTCACAGGACAACGGTATTGGCCCCGAAACAATTTGTGGATTACGAGGTATGGCATGGGAATATGACAGACTTCTGAGTATGGCTCCAAAGATAGAAAGGGACCCAGAGCAAGAAGAAGTGAAAAGGCTGCTATGGCCAGCCATAATCCATTCCTCTTTCTGGCCTTATCCAGAACCCACACCACAATCGTGACGGGGACAATGAGCAAGCCAATAGTGCGATCGCCTTCGCCAGGTCGAAAAAAAGCGGAGATAGGTAACGAGTAATAGTGAGTAGTTTTCAGGGTGGCCTGAGGATAACCGCTTGTATCCAATTGAAGTAACTGACGGACAGGGTAAAGCGATGCCAGACAACCGAATACCAGAACAGCCAGGCTAAGGCGCGTCAGGAGGCTATACAGATGGCTTCGGTCCAGGCGGAATGTTGGTGATAGCAACTGACTAAGGGCATAGGGGACGAGGACCATTGGGACCCACATCATGTACTGAAGATCCGTCAGAAGAGCGGCGTATAAGCAGAAAGCCAATAGCAGAGCAGAACTCAAGCGTCGCGAGTGGCAAACCAGGTCAAATGCCAGTAAGGACAGAGGAATCCACCACATCGCTAACATATTGAGATGCGTTTGCACAGTCCGGCTAATCATGGGAGGCGTAAACGCCATCAGAGCTCCTGCCAACAACGAGAGAGACCACGAACTACCGTGACGATGGGCGAACAGAGCAGTGAAATAACCGGTGAGGAGAAATGACATAACGACGAACGTGTTTAGAATCCAGCCTATCTTCATAAATGACTGGAGAGGAATAGAAAAAAGTCCCCAAAACGGCACAAAGGTGTGCAGGACCAGGCTATGAGTAAACGGGTAGATGATAAAGTCTGTCTTAAATGGATCTACCTGCATCTCGACCAGCGCATGACGCATCCACCATAGATCCCAAACGAATATGGCATAGTCGGGGCGTTGTCCATCACCCGGCAATGCGCGATCAAAATGGAACGGCAGAGGATTCAAAGCCAGCCCAGTTGTCAATAAATAAATAATCAGGATGACTATTTATGGCACAAGCCGCCTCTGCCATACCAAGTAAGACCTGGTCATAGCAGTCTCCCCAGTTCAGGCAGCACCTTCCCCGGATTCATGATATTCAACGGATCGAGTGCCCGCTTGATCCGCCACTGGATCTCCAGCGAGACCGGCCCCAGTGCCTGCTCCATATAAGGCTGCTTGAGTGTGCCCACGCCGTGCTCGCCGGAGAGCGTGCCGCCCAGTTCCAGCGCCACGCCGAAAATCTCCTCGACCATCGGCTCGACCTTCGCCCACTGGGCAGGGTCCTGCTTGTCGAAGAGGACGTTGGGGTGGAGGTTGCCGTCCCCGGCGTGGCCGAACACGACGATGGGCAGGCCGTGCCGGGCGCTGATGGCCTTGATGCGGCGGATCGCCTCGGGGATGGCGCTGCGCGGAACGGTAATGTCCTCGCCCAGTTTGTTGGGCGCCTTGCGGGCCAGCGACGGCGAGACCGACCGGCGCGCTTTCCACAGCGCGTTCCGTTCTGCCTCGTCCCGCGCCACGCTCACCTGGCGTACGCCGTTCTCCCGGCAGATGCGGGCCACCGCCTCGATCTCCCGCACCACCGCCTCCTCGTCCGAGCCGTCGGCCTCGACGATCAGCATCGCCTCGACGTCGAGCAGCAGCCCCAGGTGCATTGCCTCCTCGATGCAGGCGATGGCCGTCTCGTCCATCAATTCGAGCGTCGCCGGGACGATGCCGGCGGAGAGGATGGCGTTGACGGTGCGCGAGGCGTCGTCCAGCGAGGGGAACTCGGCGCGCGCGGTGCGCACGAACTGCGGCCTGGCGGTCAGTTTCAAGAGCGCTTCGGCAATCACGCCCAGCGTCCCCTCCGATCCCACGAACAGGCTGTTCAGGTCGTAGCCGACGACGTTCTTGATCGCCTTGCCGCCGGTCTGTAGCACCCGCCCGTCGGGCAGGACGACGGTGAGGCCCAGCACGTAGTCGCCGGTGACGCCGTACTTGAGACAGCGCGGGCCGCCCGCGTTGCAGGCAATGTTCCCGCCGATCGTCGAGTGGCGGTTGCTGGAGGGGTCGGGCGGGTAGAACAGGCCGCGCTTCTCCACCTCCGCCTGCAGGTCGGCGGTGACGATGCCGGCCTCGACCCGCACCGTGCGGTTCCCCTCGTCTAGCTCCAGGATGCGGTTCATGCGCGTCAGCGAGAGCGCGATGCCGCCGCCGAAGGGGATCGAGGCGGCCGCCAGCCCCGAGGCCATCCCGCGCGGTACGACCGGCACGCGGGCTTGAGCGGCGATGCGCACGACCGCCGCCACCTCTTCCGTGGATTCTGGCAGGACCGCCACGTCCGGCAGGTCCTGGGCGAACGTGCCGTCGTAGGAATAGGCGATGCGGTCCTCCAGGCTGGTCAGGACTTTGTGGGAGCCAATGGCGTCTCTCAACTGCTCGATAAGTGCCTGATCAGACACAATTCTCTCCTTAACAGTTCCAGGTTGGAGTCTCCAATTTATTGGGGGTCTTTTGCCAGGAATCCGAACAAGTTCGGGACTCCGATATTGGCCTCCCCCAGCCTTATACCGAGGACCGGAGTCCCGAACTTGTTGGGGGGTTTGTGCCAGAAACCCGAACAAGTTCGGGACTCCGATATCCCATCAGGGGCTGAACTGGTTCTACGGCCTCAAGGCCGGCCCCGGTCCTTCGTTTTCAACGCATCTAACACTATCTCTGTGATGTCCTTCACCCGCATGCGCACTCGCCCGGCGCGCGCGGCACTGGCGAGCGTGCGCTCGCACTGCTGGCAGGCGGAAAGGACCACGCCGGCCCCGGTCTCGGCCGCCTGCCGGATACGCTGCGCCGCGACCGCCTTGCTCAACTCGGGGTCGAAACTCTCCAGGTTGCCACCCCCGCCGCAGCAGTAGGAGCCTTCCCGGTTCTCGGGCATCTCCACCAGCCGCACGCCGGGGATGTGGGCCAGGATCCGCCGTGGTGCATCGAACACGCCGCCCTTGCGGCCTAAATCACACGGATCGTGGTAGGTGACCACCTGCTCGGGCAGGTCCTCCCTGAGCGGCAGCCGCCCTGCCTCCAACAGATCGGCGATGAACTCGGTCGTATGCTTTACCTCGAAGCCCAGGTCCTCCCCCAGCGCCACCGGGTAGGTATGCTTCCAGAAGTGGAAGCAGGAGGGGCAGGTGGTGACCAGCGTCCTGGCCCCCAGCGCCCGCACCGCCTCCACGTTGTGTTGCATCGTCTCGCGTGCCCGCTCCAGCTCGCCATTGATCGCCAGCGGGTAGCCGCAGCACCACTCCTCGCTTCCCAGCAGCCCATAGTCCACCCCGGCCCGCTCCAGTACCTGGACGAAGGACTGGGCCACCGGGTAACTGCGGGGAAAGAGCGCACTGACGCAGCCTACGAAGTAGACCACTTCCGCCTGCTGCTTGCCTGCGCCCGTCGGCGGGGTGGGGAGATTGGCCGCCCACATCAGCCGGTTCTCGTTGGGTTCGCCGGAAATATTGTGCGCCCCGGCGATACGCTCGCCCAGCGCGGCGAGCGGCTGAGGCATAAGCCCAAGTTCCGCCATCTCCCCGCGCGTCAGTTCCAGGATGCGGTCCACCGTCACGCCGCTGGGACAGGTGAAGGCGCACGACCCACACAGCATACAGCCAAAGAAGCGGGCGGACGTACTTGCGGTGGGCTGCTTCACCAACCCCTCGCGCACGGCGCGCAGGAGCGCCACCCGCGCACGCGGGGAATCGGTCTCGTTCAGGCTCAGCCGGTAGAGCGGGCAAACGGCCAGGCACAACCCGCAGCGGATACAGCGGCGATACTCGTCGTCAGACAGGTTGTACATACGTGGTCTCGAACTCCAACAAGGTCGGGGCACAGATTTGCACACCGCTGGCGAGCCACTCAGTCCATAGCGCCTCGGCCAGCGGACTATCCGGCTCACGGAGTACCAGTTTTAGCACCAGGCTGGCATCAACACAGATCCGAGAGGCCATCCACACGCTCCTCGCGCAGTCGCTCCAATTCTGCCACCGCCGTTCCGGCCGCCTCGACAGGCATCGTCTCGCGCAGAGTACGTGCCCGGCTCAACACAGCCAACTGCTGAGTGACTCCTTGGGTCTCCCTTTGCTCCAGGTGTTCCAGTTTCCGCAGGTCCTCGATCTTGACCACCGGCAGTGTCAGCAGCGCGTGGGGCACGCTCAATACGTCCAGGTCGTCCCCCAATTCGCGCGCCGCCAGCGCCAGCGCTTCCCCCATCGTCGCGGCAGGAATCATCTTGCAGGCCGCCACCACGTCCGGGCACTCGCTCCCCACGATGACCACCCGCGCCTCTTCCAGCACCTTCGCCATCACGAAGGCGCGCTGCTGGCCGGGCGGGTAGCCGTGCTGACGGGCATCGTCGAGGATGAATTGCACGTCGGGCGCGTCCCGCATGGCGGCGAAGAAGCGCTGCTCGCCAACCCCCTCCCCGGCCCCCTCCTCGCAACGGGCGGGGATGACGTAGAACCCGCCGCGCCGGACGACGGGCGTCGGCGCAAAGTGCAAATAGGAGGCCGCCCGGCTGGCCTGGTACAGGTTGGCGTCCTTGGGGAAGCCCACCCCGCCGATGGCGACGTCGTACTGGTGAGGGATCGGCACCTCGTAGACGGTGCGGGCGAACGCGACCAGTGCCTGGAACGCGGCCTGCGGCTCTCCTGCCGCGACCTTGAGGATGCGCTTCTCGTCGTCCAGCACCACGTTGAGGATAAAGCGCAACCCTGCGCGCCGCGCTGCCTCGCTGATTGCCTCGTGGAAGGGGTTGCCCTCGATGCGCCCCAGCCGCGTGCCCGGGTGGTCCACGAACGCCGGGCCGTGCGTGTGGGCGATCAGCGCTTCCCCGGCCGCGCCCACCGCCAGCGTCTTGCGCCCGCCGGAATACCCGGCGTACTGGTGCGGCTCGACCAGCCCGGTGGCGATCAGGAGGTCCGCTTCGACCGCCGCCCGGTGGGCCGAGACCGGCACGCCGTCCGGCGTGACGCCCAGGTCGGCCAGCGCCTGCGGGTTCTGCGGTTCGTTGTCAAGCACGCGGTAGCGCTCCACGGCCGCCCGCCCCAGTTTGGCGACCTTCTCAGCGTGGGTCGAAGGCCGGTGCATGCCGATGCCGCACAGGAGCGTGACGTCCTCGTCGCGTACCCCCGCCGCCGCCAGTTCCCGCAGGAGCGCCGGCACCAGCAGGTGATCGGGGCTGGCGCGCGTGACGTCGGTGAAGACGATGCAGACGCGGTCGCCCGGGTGGGCCATCTCCCGCAACGGTGGTGTGCCGATGGGATGGGCCAATGCCTGGGCAATCGCTCCTTCCACGTCGGCCAGCGGTTCCACGGCCTGAGACACGACCACCGTACCCCGCATACCGGACGGCAGGTTGAACTCCAGGTAAGTTTTACTGTAAGGGATGCGGCACATGGCTTATACCTGCATAGAATAGTCATTCGCGGGACTTTGTAGCCGGATCGAACATTCATGCCTGTGGACGGACGATCCAGTTCTCGCGCAAGACGTCAAGACGGCTGAAATCGGCATCATCTGTCACCAGAACAGCCTGGGCCTGCCGCGCCTGGGCAGCCAACAGCAAATCCGCGTCGTTGATTGCCACACCGGCCTTTTGACATTCCGCCCATAGTATGGCTGCTGTCTCCCAGTGGGAACGTTCCACGTCGGCCCATTCCAGACTGCGTACCATCTCTTCGAAGACTGCCAGTTGATGTACCGCGTTACGCTTGAGCAGCCCCCTTTTGATCTCGTAGTATACAACCGCTGATATAAGGATATGGGCATTGGCAGCCAGTTTAACCTGTAGTCGGTTGAATACTTGATGATCTTTCTTGAGGATGGCGGTTACGATGTTGGTATCAAGCAAGTATTTGTCGGTCACGTGTTCTCCCCCAAAATAATCGGATGCTCACGCAATTCTTGCTCAAACTCTTCCCACCAGGCGGATCCTACCACGTCAGGAGCGTTGATCCAACGGTCAAGCCAATCCAGGGCAGCCCGGTTAAGTGGCCGAAGCTCTCCAGCACGCAATTCCTGCAAGCGCTCAAAGTCGGCCAATGGGATCACTGCAACCTGTGGTTGGCCGGCCCGTTCCACAACCACGGCCTCCCCAGTGCTGATTACCTGGCGCATTACGTCACCAAAGTGTACTCGTACCTGAGTTGCTGACTTCACTTGAAACATAGTGGCCTCCTCCTAGTTTGATCAATCAATCAAACAAAGTATAGCCACTTGGGAATTTTTGTCAAGCTGAACTCTATCGGGCCCAATTGCACTCCACCCCTACTTCTTCCCCAATCGCCCGCAGGTCTGCCGCTACCTTGGGGTTGAGCGGGATGCCTGCGCGGGAGCGTCGCTCTGCCTCCTCGTATTCCTTCTCGCCGTGGACGTAGATGCGCGTCGCGCCTTCGGCCCTGGGGCCGTCCTTGAGCCGCCGCTGCAGGTCGTCCATCGCCGCCTTGAACTCGTCCACCGGGCGGAACCCGTCCACCCGCCAGGCGCCGAAGAAGTGGCCGATGTCCGAGGGCAGCGGCTCGCCGTCGGGGCTCTTGGGGTAGACCAAATCCGCGTATGCCGCGCCGGAGAGGAGCGCGCAGAAGACGTCCACCCACAGCGCCAGCCCGTATCCCTTGTGGCCGCCCAGCAATTCCCCGGCCCCACCCAGCGGCAACAGTCCCCCGCCGGCCCGCCGCTTAAAGTTCTCCAGTACCCGGCCCGCGTCGTCGGTCGCCACGCCGCGCTCGTCGGTCGCCCAGCCCATCGGCATGGGCTTGTCCAGCCGGCTGTACACCTCCAGTTTGCCGCGCGGCACAGTGCTGGTGGCCATGTCCAGCACGAACGGCCGCTCTGCCCCCGCCGGCGCCGCCACCGCGATCGGGTTGGTGCCGAGCATCGCGTTGCGCCCGAAGGTTGGCACGACCAGCACGTCGGCGTTCGTCATCGAAATGCCGATGCAATCGTGCTCCAGCGCCATCATGGCATAGTAACCGGCGATGCCATAGTGGTTGGAGTTGCGCACCGTCACGAATCCCGCCCCGTAGTCCCGCGCTTTCTGGATGGCCTTCTGCATCGCCCGGTAAGCGACCGGCTGGCCCAGCCCCGCCCCGGCGTCAATCAGCGCCGTGGCCGGCGTCTCGGTCACCACCTGCACCTGGGGCCGCGCCACCATCATGCGATCCCGCAGCCCGTTCACGTACCGCCGCAGGCGGGCCACGCCGTGACTGTCTATCCCACGCAAGTCGGCCGCCACCAGCACATCGGCCGTGATGCGCGCGTCCTCCTCCGGGACGCCCATCTTCTGGAACACCTGTACGCAAAAGCCCTTCAATGGCTCTGCCTGAATTCGCAAGCCGGTCTCCTCTGGCATCGTTCCCTCCCCTCGATGGTGTAGTGATAAAGACTGCCCCTCCAATTGTATCCAGGTACTCCCAAAATGCAATCAACGACCAAGTGGGGTCAACCGTGGAGACATCATACTTGCCTGGGCAAGCAAAGTGAGATACAATCGAGGTGCAGAACATATCCTGGTGACCTGGGCCGCCGTCTTACGGCCGGCCAGATGGTCACTGCTCTACAAGCCTGAGGAGTGCCATGTTTCATGCATCTGACCGCGTGCTCGTTGCCATCGTGAACAACCGGCGCGATTTCGAGATCGCGCGGGACGAGGGCTGGTACCGTGTTCCGGCCAAGGCTGCTCCGCAGAGCACGACCGAGGCGGCCGTGCTGGCCTTCTACTTTACCAAAGCCTTCGACGACGAAAAGTGGTCCGTCCGCTGGTACGGGGAGGTGCGCGGCCACGAACTGGCCCGCCGCCGGGATCTCTTTCCCGGCGAACCCGACCACCCCCGCGCCGAAGAGGTGTACTATAAGCTCCAACTGGGGCCGCTGATGCAACTGGAGCGGCCCATCCCCAGCCTGCGCTGGCGGCGGATCGCGTTCATCGAGACGTCGTGGGACCGCTTCACCGCCGCCGAGGAGGTCAACGACCTGTACGTCTCCGGCGCCGATGGGCTGTTCGTCACGCTCAAGGATGCCGGGTTTTACCCCGAGCGCGAGTTCTTCGTGTGCGAGGGGAGCGTGGAGTACGTGGTGGACATGGCGATCCCCTGCCAGGAGGGCACGGTGACGATTGCCCTGGGCGACCGGCCCGCCCCTGCTGACGCGCTGCGTGATCCAGACCCGCAGGCCGTGCGCCAGGCGGTAGAAGGCCTGGGAGGTGAGCAGCCCGCAGCCCCTGACTCCTGATCATCGCCGTGATTTCCTTCCCTCTGATCCTGGTACGGGACATAAGGGCACTGAGGTGCAGCCGGACGTGCTACTTGGCGACGTGTGTGGGGGCGACTATGATGCCATCGTCTTCGTGGGTGGCTACGAGTATGAGAAAGACGACCCTGAGGCACAGCGTAGCGCCCAGGAGGCGCTTGCTGAGGGCAGACTGGTGGCTGCCATCTGTGTTGCCCCGATCACCTTAGCCAGGGCCGGCGTGGTGGAAGGCAAGCGGGTGACTGCCTCCACCGGCGTGGACGTGCTAAAGAAAGCAGGGGCCGTCTTTACCGGCGCCTCGGTCGAGCGCGATGGGCTCATCATCACTGCCAATGGTCCTGCTGCCGCACGCCAATTCGGGGAGGCCATCGCCGCAGTGCTGGTCGAGTGAGCGAGAGAGGCCAGTCTAGTCACGACTCAATTGGCTCTGCTGGCTTCAACGGGAAACAGCTTTCGGTCCCCGGTTTGTGGCGATAAATCTCACCGCAAAGACGCAAAGGGCGCCAAGTTTTTTATATTTTCTTCGCGTTCTTCGCGTCTTGGCGGTTCCAATTCCCATCAAAGTCAGGAGAGCCGCTCGTTTCAGGTTCCTCAGTGGGTACGCTGCGTCGCGGATGGCGACCCGCCTCATCCTGAACTTGCGCCCCTCGGAAAAGACGTGGGCCAGGGTCTTGACCGACCCCTCGTTGGCCACGTACCCGGCAAACTCGTCAATGGTCAGGTTCCACAGCCTGCGGTTCCGTCGCCGCCGCATCGCCAGCTCCAACCCGGTGACCACCAGGCTGCCGATCAATCGGTTGGTTTCACCGTCCGAGTGCCCCAGGTCCAGCAGCAGGATCTTGCCCTCGTCCATGATCGCCCTGAAGTCCAGGTGGTTGGCCTGCTGACCCAGCATCAGCTTCAGCCTGGGGTTGAGGCTGAAGGCGCCGATCTTGTTCAGCGTACTCTCTCGCAGCAGGGGTGCTTCCCTCCCCCACTGGTCGTAGCGGTCGTGGAAGAACTCCACGATACTGTTATCAGTCACCCGCTCCAGGCACTGCTCCCGGAATTCGGAGTTGGTGAGCAAGCGCAGCATGTGCATCAGGGTCAGCCCGTTCTCGATCAGCACGATCAGCGCCGCGGTCACCACGTTGGAGAAGTGGGGCGCTTCGCTGAGGCACTCCGGCCAGGTCCGGCGGAAGGCTTCCAGCACTGATGCCGCAATGTCATAGGGGTGTTCTGCTTGCGTGGCCAGGACATTGAAGGGGATGACGTAGTCGGTGCGGGCCGGGTCAACGTAGATCAGCCGGTTGCGGATGCGGGGGTCAGCAAGAACATCGCGGGTGACAAGCAACCGGAGCAGGTCGTCCGCCAGGAGGGAGTGAGGGTCGATCAAGCCACAACCTCGTCCGGCGGCAATATCTTGGTAGAGACAGTACTCCAGCAGCTTGGACTTGCCCTTGCCCGATATACCGATGACATAGAGGTGAGCAGTACGGGCTGAAGCAGTCACACGCAAAAGCGGCGAGATGGGAAATCGCCATAGGCGGCCCAAAACCAGATTGCCAGAGTTCTGGTGGTGCAAGAAGGGCAGATGTGGCATTACCCTCTACGGTATCAGAAAAGGGGGGGAGACTCAAGTGAAAGGTTGATGGTCACAGCTTACCAAATCCTTGCTGAGGGGCTCGTTTTGTACGTGAGGCGGCTACTTCTAGCAAGGTGACGGCAAGGGTGACGAAGAGGTAGCGAGGTCTTGTCAAATTGATTAGCGAGGCTTTCTGGGCGCCGCTGAAGTTTGACTTCTGCCCAGAGTTACCATATACTCAGCACGCTAAGTAGGGCGGGTTAAGGCACTCTATAGCAATGGGCTGGAGCCGACTCTGTAGGCAGGCGACTCAGTTCGGAGCATTCGGGACAGCATACGAGGGTGATATGCGGTGAAGCGAGCGGAGTATCCGCGTGACTAAGCAGTATATCGTTTGGCATGAGGTTAGAGAAATGGAAATCAAATGTGGAAAATACCTCGGAAAATAATCATCACTAGCGGCGTAGGAGAGGGAGGCACGGCATTAAATGCTTTCGACAAAGCGCTGTTGGACGCAGGGATTGGTGATCTAAACCTGATCCGGGTTACGAGTGTTGTGCCTGCCAGAGCAAGAATCTTGAGGCTGAAGGAGACAGGCCCTTTGCAGATTGCACCTGGCACATTGGTGCCTGCGGTATATACGTTTATAACAAGTGACAATATCGGGAAAACTATTGGATCGGCGATTGCGGTTGGGAAACCTTTTGTTAGCGAGAGAAGCGGTATGATCTTCGAGGTTTCTCTTGTCGGCAGCCTCGACGCTGCACGCGACATCGCTGAACGTATGGTGAGAGAGTCTTTCCAAGCGAGAGGTCTGGAGGTGGGCAGTATAACGACTGAAGGATCAGAGCTTGTTGTCAGCAATGGAATTGGTTGCGTACTTTCTGTGGTGTTGATGTTGCCATAGTCTGCATTGGTAGGACCACATTGAACCGTGGTCGCACATAACGTGGTAGACGGAATGCTCTCCAGCCCGAAACTCAGGGCGACAGGGAGCAAAAATGGCGATCTAGCATTCAACACTACAGTCCAAGTGGAGCCAATTCGTCCCACCACGATTAAGAGTGGAGTACATCTCCATCGCCCCGGAGGATCAAATGTGCGAAAGCCCAATACCCCTGGCTGATGGAATCTGCACCAATACAGGTGTCTGCTTCGGGGCGCAGAATCGGAGGATGTCCGTTATGAAGTATGGCAAGAATAGCCTGCCTGACCAACTAATGGCACTAAAGAGCTCCCAAATTAAGGAGGACCCACATGGTCACTTATCTTCCTTGGAGTGAACAGAACTTGAAGAGTGCACTGGAAGCATACAAAGAGGGCGATATGCCAATACTTGATCTTGAGTTGAGCGCAGTCTGTGAACATCGCCTCGCATGTGGGGGGTGTATATACTGCGACTCCTCGACGGGACCCTGAGGTTGACCCCATTCACTAGACCACGAAACGGCAGAAATAGGTGAAACTCTGACCCCACCCCCCCAATGAAAGACGAGATGAACCGGGGACCGATCCCTCTCGCCTTCCCTTTGGGGTCGCCTCC
>Ga0315285_10001093_pt1 | contig 28320 bp, 76 predicted proteins | sample YL17G09_36_MG_FD_203698 | JGI IMG/M metagenome (GOLD analysis project Ga0315285, IMG submission 203698) | Sediment microbial communities from Yellowstone Lake, YNP, Wyoming, USA - YL17G09_36 | ecosystem: Environmental > Aquatic > Freshwater > Lake > Sediment | place: USA: Wyoming | collected...
CCCATATATCTTGCGGCATAAAATAAATTTACCCATCTCCACATAGCCCACTCAAGTTGACCACGATTCTCTGGTTTACAAAAATGCTCTGAATGCTTATCTATGATAAGTATATATTTTGATAGTGTTTTTAAGGTACTCATTTTATATAAGATTGTTTTATGTTATGGATTCCAGTATTTTACAAGACTGATTTTAAATTTATCGGCTTCCGGTTTTGTTTTATGAAAATTACCAACTGATTTACGGAATTTATCTGATTTTAAATCACGACCAACATAAGAGTGATGAATAATTCCTTTGCTTGAAAGATAAAAATATACTTCAGCAGGATAAGTGCTTTTTTCTGGAACTAAATAATAAAATCCTTTATTAAATTCTACAATGAGATATAAAACTGTATTTTTCTTTTTTTCTCCTTTGATAGTAAATTCTGTATAAGCTGGAAGTGTAAAACTGCTCAACCCTTTGGTTTCTCCACTTAAATCGCATAATCTACATAGTAATTGTTCTTTCATAATTACAGTTGTATTAGTTGGGTATTTTGGTGGAAGAACTTCCTCGAAAAAACCTTTTTCATTTTCACAATCATACAAGCAAGGTTTGCCGGTGTTCAAATATTTACCATTACAAATTAACGTGTCTTTAATGCATCCTCCAGGAAGATTAACTTTAGCACGATAGGTTTTTGGGGTTGAAGTTTTTTTTGCCATATTATTTTTTTTTAATACAATCATCGAGTCCCATTATTACCAAGTTCTTGTTTGAAATCATACCATCTTTATCGCAATCTTTACAATCTTGATTAGAAAACGCTCTTACAAATGGTTTAGTTTTGGTCCCACTACAAAAAGGACAAATGGATTTGCCGACAATACGCGATAAACGTAATTGTTCATCCTCATATTGGTCAACAATATTTTTGGCTCTTATATAATCTTGTTTTTGTATCATTTTATTAATTTTTCTACACTATCACAAGGCACACAAGTAAATGCATATGAATTTGCAGTACCTCTTTCTGCAAAACATAAACCAGTTCTCTTGTCTTTGAAATATCTAATGTCACTTTTTCCATCGATACCTGTTTGTGAATTACCTTCTATGTACTTCGGTTGTTCATAACAAGATGTTAAAATTAAAAAAGTGAATATTACAATTATTTTTTTCATCATTGTTTATTTAAAATTATCAATTTTTTTTGTTAAAGTTTCGATTTCTTTCACCGCATCAGATGTGTATTTCTTAGAAAGAATATTTCTCTCTCTGTAAAACTTTTTTAACATAGGAGTTTTTGTGTATTTTTCATAATCAGTATCTGAAATTTCTGGCCAAGCAAACAAAGATGGTGGCAACAATCCTTCTCCTTTATTGCCAACAAAAGACTGCAACTCTCTTTTGTTTGTTACTAACGTATATAATTTATATATCTGTGGATTAATAACTTTTAATTGCTTTTCAAATTTGTAAGAAGGCGAGCTTACTTTTATATAATCAATCAATTCTTTTTTGTATGCATCACAAATGCTTTTGTTTGCATTTCGAGTAAAATGGAAATAATTTTGTACATTCGGAAAATTAGGAAAGCTTTTTTTGAAACTTTCAAATAACTCTAAGTCAAAACAAGGATTTGACCAAAAAATACCGAAATCATAAGCGGAATAAAATGATTTCCACTTATCTTTACTCGCAAGTGGTATTATTTTTTTAAAGAAAGGTTTATCCATATATTTTTCACAATATGGAATATTTCCTTCATGTTTAATATAAAGTTTTTGATAATCTTTTTTTGTAATTAACTTCACTATTTTCTCACTTGTAAATCCATCATTGCAGCCACTTTTAAATCTGTCATATGAAAAAGCTTTTTCGATATGTTTTTTTAAGTAAGAATCCGGAATGTTATCTAACCATAAACGTGAAAATACAACGTCTTCACTAAAATTTTTTGTTAACAATTTATCAGGGTATTTTTGATTTCTAGAGAAAAAACCGAGCCATTGCATATCTTTTTTTTGAAGTGCTTTTACAATTTTTTCTAATTGAGAATCTGTAAAAATGTTTTTTTGAAATCTACTTCCTATATTATCTCCTAATACTCTCAATTTTTCAAGGTTTTCAACAATATATTCAATCACTTCTGAATTTTGTTTATACCAAAATATTGTTGACATTGAAAATTTTCCATGAAATGTCTTTATAAACTCAACAGAAGGAGTTAATTCAAGACTATCCATAGTGACCAATATGTTTACAAATAATTTCTCGTCTTCACAAAAATTATCAATAGTTAAAGATTGTCTATCTTTACATATTTCATAACCATTTGTTTTGATTTTGTATTTACTGATAAAATTTTCTATCTCAGCAGTTAATGATTTTGAATATTTGCTTTTCATAATGTTTAAAATTTAAAATTCTTAGTTAAGCTTTTTATGATATAGGATTTTACACTTGAACCAAGTATGATAGCGCCTTCCATTCCATCGTGTCTTACAAGGTAACTACCTGTCCCTTTGCAGTCTTCACATTCTTCATTATATTCTCCTTCGTTGTGTTCATTACAAAAACAAACAGTACTTCTCATAAAAGGCTCAATCCTAGTTAAACCAGAACAATTCTCGCTATCAAAAGATACCCACCATACGCATTTATTACCTTTAGAATCTTCTCTATCGTGGTCGGTAACAATAATAATAAAGCCACTTTTAAGCTTTACTACATTGCCGGTGCTGAATTTGCTCATAATGAGTGTGTTTTAAGTATTTAAACGCTAATTTAACAATTTTGTTACAATTTATTGAGATTTTCGATATTGAACGACGCATCCTAAATCAAATCCTTTCTCTTTTAGGTATTCTTCGAGTTCATCGGTGAAATCCTTGGCATTACCAATCATACCTTCGTATTCTTTCTTGTAGAAGCTGTAGATGGCATCCTTTAAAGATTCATCCATATCTCTGACATTATTGTTTTCCATTTTAATTACTTAGGTTTATCTTCTAATATTTCAACAAATAACCATCCAGTTGAAAATCCACACAATAATGATAAAAACCAACCATATATAATAGGTTTAATTGGGGTTATTATTACAACAATTGTAACAAGAAGACTTATTATGAATAATATTTTTTTCATTTTATTCTTTTTGTATCTCTTTTTGCAATTACCATACCCGTATATTTACCAGAAACTATAATGTATGAACCAGATTTTATGTGACCCACGTAACTACCATATCTCTTTTTTAATAGATTGTTTCCACCGACTGTTACAGTAAAATTTTGACCATTAAATTCTTGACCACCATACCACCAACCAGTGTTAGGGGCAATCAATTCTATTTCAAAAGGAGCTTTTTCAACTAGAACCTGTCTGGTTATGTCAACATCCGGGTTCATAATTTATTTTTAGTATTTAATCTATTCCAACTTTTTCTATTCAGAGCTAATCCTGTATTTCTTCCATCACAAACAACATAAAACTCAGAAGGATGCAATTTATTATTGTCATACATATTGTCAAGTATAGTATTGTTTATATAACTTGTTCTGTTACATATGCCACCATCTATAACTTCTTTTAGATTTGAACACAATCTTACAAGAAGAGGACCATCTTCGAATGGCGAGCTTATTCTATCAACATAAAAAGGAGCCTTTTCAACAAAAACTAACTTTGACACAATCTCAGTATCTAAAATTTCTTCGGTTAATATATTTATGTTGTTGGCCATTTTGTTACTTAAAAAATTGTACCATTAAAATCGAATGCAGCTTTACAAAAATCTTCTAAGTTAAAATAATAACCCAACTCTTTTCTAGAACCACCATGAAAAGATAAAATAAATGCATTACCTTTTTTAAACACTCTAAATTTATATAATTCTCTCTCCGGGTGTTCATCATACCACATATCGTCTTCTATGTCGTATTTAAAACCTAATGTATGAAGTGCTGGAGATGTTAAAAAAAGAGTGGAATATTTTGTAAAACGATTTGTTTTCTCAATCCTTACTTTCCTAGTTAATATTTGATGTTGTATGCCCAATTATTTGCAAATATATCTACTTTTTTCCACCATAACAAATTTAAAGTCCCAATTGTTAAAAAAAGAATCATTATATAAAGGAAAATAAAGATTATTAAACTTAGTAACAACGTCTTTTGATATTAAAGCTCTTACACGGAATTTTTTCGTTCCAGGAGCTACCGTAAACACTTTGTGACTATTGTTGATTAATGGATTATTCCAGTCCATAAAAGTATCGTTGAACAATGATTGTTCTATGTATCCTGAACTTATTAATGTGTTGTAAATACGAAGCGCTAATTCTTGATTTTGTATATCAAGACAATATAAACCAGTATTGTCAGACCCAATGTATGTGCCTAAATCTCCAAGTTGTGGTGTATGTTGTTTTGTGATTAACATCATGTTCTTATTGTGTGATTCTGAGCAAGTGCGCCTCCTTTAAAATTTCCTTCTAATATTACATAAATTTCTCCACCACCCATAAGAGGATGATTTATCCATTTTAGGCGCTCTTCTTTAGTTCCAATTCTAACTTTAAATTCCACATCGCAACCATTTGAATATAGATTTAGATATTGTTCTAATATTTTTATTATGATAGGACTTTTTTCTACAAGAACTTTTCTTGTAGAAATGTTTTTTTCATTAATTATATTTAATAAATAATTTGTTCCTGCGTTCATTTTATTTAATGCAATGATGTTTTAAAATAACAAAATTAATCTCAGGACCTTCAGTTATTATATAAACTTTATCGTAATCATATTTGCCTAATGAAGCTAATTGGAATTCATATTTTTCAACTAACTCATCATTGTCTCTGCAGTTTTTTACTTTAAATTTAGTAAGGTGATGAAAATGTTCATCCTTTTGAGAATACCAATTATCTCCAAGAGAAACATTATAGTTTATCATTACAAAAAACTCAGCTTTCTCAGTTAAAACTTCTCTGGTGATTGAGTTCATTATCTTGATTGAAAAAGACGTGTTTTGAAAACCTTTTCAGTATAAACCTTTCGAGTTAAAGGTTTTTCTGGCTCTTGTATCAACCCATCAACTTCTTTACAAAAAACAACATGCGCAATTCTTTTTTCTATATTGTTTTTTTTATAATAATCTTTAAAATACACATCAGTTATTCTCTCTCCTTCTTGTTGGTCTGGAGCAACAACAAATATAGTCTCACAACCAGCATTGTAGCTTCTGGAGTTAGTGTAATGTATTTGTAACCGTATTTCAAATAGTTTATCTTTCATCTTTCTTTATTGTTTGGCCACAAAAATTACATTTTGGCACGCCGGATGATTTTTTCTTTGATGATTTTGAATACGCTGGCACCACTTTAATGTTATCAACATACTCTTCTCTTTTATCGTAAATTATTTTCCATCCACATTTAATTGAATGGTCAAAATTCATCTCCGGATTATAAGTGGAAATTATACAACCATAAATTACACACTTAACTCTAAGTTTGTGATGTAATGGCGCGAGCAATTCCGGCCTACGCTGAACTGATATGTAAGCAGAACGCTTACCATCTTTTTCAAGTTCTATTACTAAGTTTTTTATCATTTCACAGTTATGTTCATTCGTAACCCATACTCAGAAGGACGTCCTCCATCTTCATTCTCTGAGCCCCAGTGATGTGTAGCGTTAATGCCAGAAGAAACTATCGCGTCTTTAGGTACTATCTTATGTTTCTTCATATATTTCTCAATCATAAGCTTAATGTCACTTATTGGTACTCGTTTCCCTTTGCCATAAAAATACTCCAATTCAGCATTTCCTGGACCAATATATTTATACATCGGCTCTAAACCGGTAATTTTGCGAATATCACCATCAAAATAAACCATAGATGTCATGGGTTTAATTACTATGTGTTCTTCTTTTGTCTCAATAACAACTGGCTTAAATAAACGCTTAGGAACCGTATCTACTCTTCCTAAGTCATTTTTCATCACTTTGAAAAATTTATTATTTGGATGTTCTTTAACTGTATATTTTTTGCCAGCCGTTAAACCAACAAAAGAATTTAAAGTTCCATCGTCCTTACAAACCATCTTTGTGTTTGTTTTTTTAATGTCTGAGTTTTTCATAATAATCTTGTTATTATGTATTTAAACGTAAAAATCGTAGTAAAGTTACTTAAACCCTGAAAGGATTTTACAAACACGCGTATGAATGTAGTAGTTAAGTTTTCCTCCTTTTGTTATAACAAAAAAAGGTTCATCAAGGTCATGATGTTTAACATCAAATTTATAACCCTCAAAGTCTTTGTACCACCAATCTTTAATTTTGTTTTCCTTATGCCATTTTTTGAATTCATCGGTCCAATCAAATACTATTATTATCCTTAGAGGACTTTTTTCAATGAGCGTTCTTCTGGTTAGGATTTTCTCTTCAATCACTTGCAATGTCTTTTAAAAATGGCATGTTCTCCAGCATATGCATCTTCTCCTTTGTGTAATAAAAAACCTTTTATGACAATATATATTTCTTCTGGTTTAATCTCTATTTTTATAGCGTTATTGTTTTCATCATATTCCGTAGATACTCCATCTCTAAAAAATTTTTCTAATTCTTTTTGGTTTTCACATTTTCTTACAGGATATCTCTCGTTGATATTTACAATTTCATCAGTATTGCTATACCACCAATTACTAAGATTTTTATTATAATTTATTTGCACAAAAATAGGATATTTTTCTACTAATACATCTCTTGTTAATATATCTTCTTCTTGTTCCATTTTAATTAATAATTATACAGTGGTCTTTTAATATTATCAATCCTGTAGGTGAACCATTTTCATAAAGATACATATAATAGTTATTAACAATAAATATATCTTCTTCGAAATAATATTTCAACATCTTCTTATAATGACCAATGCCATCATTAAACTGAAGTGGTCTAATCCTAAAAATTTCTCCTTTACCTTTGGTAGAAATATACCAAGGAGGACATGCCATTTTCTCAAATTCTTTTTCTTTAATGTCCGGTTTAATCTTTACTAATTTAGGAACTTTTTCATATAGTGTTCTTCGAGTTAATATTTCTTCAGCCACCTCATTATATTTTTTTCAGTAATTACTTTCCTAGTAGTTTTAACGTGTGTTGATTTTCTCATAATTACTTATACTTTAACGTTTTATTCGACATAAAAATAATTCCATTACCGCATATATTTTTCTCAATTAAAACTTTGCGCGTATTAGAACCATAATATGGGCACCAATCAGGAGTTTCAACTATACCAGACATATTTGGATGAAGATTGCCGCTAAAAACAAGAAGCTTAAATACTGAAGATATTTCCGGATGTTTACAACTATGAGAATAAACAGGATTATTGCCAGATTGAATCATAGAATGGTCGTAGTGTTTACACCTTCCACAAGTCACATACCTTTGTTCTGGTATTATTATTTCTTGAGGGCCTTCCAATGTTAAATAAATATTTTATTTCCATCTTGATGATGAACGTTATCATCATTGAGCATATTTTTCCATTCTTCTTTTGTTGCAGTCGCGCTACCAAATGTAGTTGCATTTTTTTCGCACCATCCACATAGTTCATCAAGAGTTTTAAATATCGGAGAACTAGGAGAGCCCTCACTGGTGGTTTCCCACAATTGATATCCTTCACCAACCGGTGGTTCAAAACTTTCCCACTCTTCATTTAGTTTTTTAATTTCTTCGCTTTGAAAAATACGTCCTTCACCTTCACATGTTTCACATAATCCATATACTCCCAAATTTTCAGCTCTAGCTTTTACGCAAATATGCTGATTAATAGAATCGTGTCCAAAAGGACCTTCTATATTCCATTTATTAACTTCTTCTGCAGTAGGAATATATTCTGGTTCTTTCTTTTTCCAACCATCTTCTTTAGTCCAAGTATGAGTGAAATCCATCAAACGATTTCCTTTAACAAGAGCCTTTACTTCCAAATCAGTTATATGATTTGACCAAGCCAAATTGTTATAACGCTTATTTTTTGGACCATTAGGATAAATCCATTCACTTTTATCAAATGAATACCAGTCATCTGATATTTTTTTTGTAGCCTTATTCAATCCTGAACAATCACAAGATTTACAATCTTGACTTCTGTAAGGATTTACATATCCTTTCCAAATCATTTTTAATTCCCACTTGAAATCAAGAGGTACTCTTTTTAATACTCTTCCCATATTTTTATGTTATTGTTTTTCAAATAAAACTTTTCTTGTTCGTGATTCTATTAAAGCAATTTGTTGTTCAGGTCTTGATGAAATGTATGTTTTATGACTATAGTCACCTTCTAAATTCTTCACTTTTACATTTCCGCCATCTGTAAATTTGGATATTGCTCCTTTTATTAAAATAGCTTTTTGTCCATATCCAGTTGTTGCAAACCAAACCAAATCACCTTCTTGTATCTCGTTACCTTCTACGTCTTTTACTTTGTTCATTTTATTTAAATTGGTTCATTTCTGCAGTTAATACAATATACAGAGCCTTCCATTGGCTCGTTATGACTACAACCTTCACAAAGAACATTGGCCGGCTTATTAGAGATGTTTAACTTAGTTGTATCTATTTTAAAAGTTTCTCTAGCTTTTTCAATTAACTTATCAGCGTGAATAGTAGAAGGAACTTCGCCACTTTCTTTTGCGTCACTCCAAACAGTATCAACGAGATGTCTTAAAAATTTTTTATCGTTTTTCATTACTTGGATTTAAGTTGGTCAGCTATTCCTTTTAATTGAGCACGCATTTCAGGAGTTATACTTTTTTTAAATTCTTCACGTTCTTTCTTGTGTCTTGCTTCAATTTCTTCTTTAGAAGAATAGTCCACTTTTTTCATCTCGAGAACATCACACCACTTATCAAAAGGTTTCCAATCTACTTTAATGCCGTTCTTTTCAAGAACCTTAAGCCAAGCATCTTGTATAGGAGTTTTTGACTTGTTACTTTTAAACCACTCAATACAATCATCTATACTTTTTTTGCCTTTTTCTGTATATGATTCATATTCAATTTCTCTTGAGTCATATCTTGACTCTGAATTCTTTTTTACAGCATTACTCACAAAGTCGCATACTTTATCAAAATGTTCAAATTCTTCGGAGGATTTTTCTACATCCAAACTATCTTCCGGTAATCTTTTCGGGAACAAGTTTTCACCCACTTCGTCAGAATGAAAATTAAAATGCCAACTCAAAGAGGCACTGGTGTTAACATTTGAAATTAATTCTTCTACTGAATTGTCGGTTCTTGTGCTTTTTTCACAAGCTATATCGTTATCATCATCGCTTTCGTCATCTATGTCAATATCATCTTCTAATTCATCATCATCGTCTTTTATGCCGAACTCTTTGAGTTTAGCAACAACATTTGGATGAAAATTACCACCTTTACTGTACGGTTCATTTTCAAATATTACTTTAAAGTTTTCGTCAAAAATCAAGAACTTTTGAGTCGATTTTATAAACTTTTCTGGTTTTGATTTTGTATCCCACTTACCATTTTCACCAATAACTCCATTAAGAGGATATAATCTTTTTAGGTAATCGAAAAATGACTTTTCTTTTGACTTTATTTTTTTCTTTTCCATATTATGTATTTAAACGTGTTTTTTCTGATTTTGTTACATCGACTAGTTTTTGAATTAGATATGCCGATACATCTAAATCCCAAAGAACCAAATCTTTAAGTGTTTCATGAAAGAACCACTTGGCATTAAATATGTAATATCTATCCTTCTTCTTGATGGATTTTATAGTTTTTTTATAAACAGGATTATACTCTGGCAACTTATAAAGGTCCAGCTTAAGTAAGCATTGTGGTATGAAACTATTATCTTCATACCCGGAACATTGCATTACCGTTAATTTTTCCAGTAAGACCAATACTTCAGCCTGATTGCGATTATAACTTTTTTCATACCAAGCATTATCGCTGAAAAACCCACCTATTAATTCACCTAAATAACCTGCTAATACTTCTGCATTATCGTTAATTTTTCCCATTATAATCTATTTTTTAAATTTTCTATGTGCCATACTTTTTGGAATTAACGCACCATGACTTTCTCCTCCAAAAATTGTATAAAATTTAGAACCACCCTCTATAACTTTAAACATTTCCAAATCTTCTACATGACCAGGAGCTCTAAATTGTACCATAAAAGTTTTTTTCTCTGTTAATACTTTTCTTGTTGTAAAGCTGCCAACTTCGTTCCATCCACATTCTGGACAACATCCTATGGAGTGTACACAATAATAACAAGGAGGATGGCCTAAATGACAAGTACATTCGCCCTCTAATTTATTATAAAGAATACCGCTACAACCATTACGATTGCATGGTTCTCCTTCTATCATTCCTGTAGATTGGTTCATTTATTTTGCAATAATAATTCAGACACTTTATCAAATGCTATATTAAATTGATTTTCTGTCGTAAACTTCATTACATAAACACATTCAGGTTTACATCCAATTCCAATTAAATACTGTTCTCTCTTTTTGCCATAGCTCCAATAATAAGAACCATCAAATGTACTCATTTTTATTTTAAAAATACCAATCATATACCCACGGCCTTTTTTTAATCTTCCGGAACTAATAATGACTTGGGTACATTCATTATTTTCGCGGTCTACCTTAAAATATCGTTCGCCTCGTTCCGGGCAATGATAATGATAATATTCTATTCCTTGAAAAGGTTTTCCTTTTATTTTTATCATAATATTTCTTGACTTATAACTCTCGAGTACCATTCTCCTTTAGCTATCTTCCGGCACTTGTATCTGTCTAACAATCTACCTTCAGCAATGCCATCAACAATTATGTAATGATAACTCGGTATGAATAATGATTTTTTAAAATTCTGTCTATTGTGAATTCTAATTCCAGACCTAGCCCACGCAGCTTCTAATTCATCCATAGCAACACATTGTCTAACCAAATATGTGTTATGTGGAGTTGATACACCATCCAATGCTATAGTTATCAAAAAAGGAGCCTTCTCAGTTAAAACCATCCGGACCGTAGTATTTTGTTCAGTGCTTTTCATTATTCTAAACTTTCATAAAGATAGAAAAAAATCTCATCAAATTGTGGCCTGAGATGATGTTTTTCTTCATTTTCTTCTATATTATAAAAAGTTCTCTCAATATCTCTCCATTTTGCAGCTTCTTCATATTGTTGATTTCTGACAATTTTATTCTTTTGTTCTTGTATCCAATCCATCATCCACAAATTTCTGACAATTTTATTCTTTTGTTCTTGTATCCAATCCATCATCCACAATCTATCGCTTCGATATTTTTCTGTCAACACTTTTCTTTGACGAGTTTCTTCCGGAAGATGTTCTGGCATATTACTCATTTTTTAACTTTTTCTGTTATTACAAATTTAAAACAAAAATCATCAAAATACTCTCCTTTATAAACATTTTTATAACGACTTGGGACACTTATCACTTTGGTTATTCTATAAAAATAATTTTGTCTTGGACAAACTTTTATATTAAAATTCTTTCTTAATTTATGGTCCCAATAACACATAGCAGTTATTTCATTAAATCCTAATCCACGAAAATATGTTTCCAAATTTTTAGCCTTTGCTTTATCTCTAAACTGTACAGAATAAGAATAATTTCCGGCTCTTGCCCATTCATCATTAAACTCTTTAAAGTTTGGTTTTATATTTTGTTTTATGAAGTCCATTATATTTCTAAACCTTCCGGCCACTCTACATAAGAAGAAGTGCCAGTCTTATGACAACTACATCCTAATTCTTCTAATATTTTTTTAACAGTTGGGGTTAAATAACTCGTTGGTACAACTATACTTGGACCGGGTATTTTTCTATTTTGTGATTGGCGTATTAAGTTAAGAATAGTTTGCATCCTATAATGAAAATTGCTACTTATTTTCATTATATTAACATTATGCTTTTCTATCATAACAACCCTTGTATAACTGGGGTCATACCTTCCTTTGATGTCTTTATGTATTGCGTAAGTATCTTTCATTTAACATAGACGTTTACACATTGTTTTTGGAACCAACTTACCTTTATGTTCTCCTTCAAATACTATAAAATAATCTTGTGGTTTAGTTAATTTTTTCTTTTTTATTTCTATAAAAATATTTTTAATTTTTTCAAATCCTTTAAGCATTTCTTCTAAGCTGTCGCAATTTTTAACCAAAAATGGCTCAGGAAAATATAAATCAGGATAATGTGAATATGGCGGCTCTCTATATTTAACCAATATAAAAAATGGAGCCTTCTCGGTTAATACGGTTCTGGTTGATATTTGCTTTTTGATTTTTTTGGCCATTATTATATTTCTTTAAAAAATCTTTTGGGATATACGTGTCTTTTTCCTAAATTATTCCTCACATATAAAAACTTATCAAACGTCTCTAATCTATCTTCATTAGAATGATGTTCCCAAGACCAATATTTCTTACCAGCCGTTATTTCAGTAGTTCCGTCATTATACTTTACTTCATAACAATATAAAGTCCCATCATCAACACAAACAACTTTTTTTGGTTTTATCGGTTTTGGTTTTCCAGTCTTGCCATTAGAAATTTTTTCTATGAGGATTTTACGCGTTAACAAATCCGGAGAAAATTTAATTCTTGTGGATGTATTAATTATTTCAATTCCAGGATAATCAGTAGTCCATTTAACAAGACATTCTTGAATATGTTTATCTCTATCGTCAGAACGAGTCCCAATACCATCAGTAACGCACCAAGAACGACCTAAAGACCACCAATGCCTTCTTTTATATTCTTCAAGATGTACATCCACTCTAACACCTTCAGTAGAAGCGTCCTTTATAGTAATTCTTACACTATTAGTGTCATCCATATACATTTAAACGTTTTTATGACACTTTTGTTACATTTACAATTAATATTTGATAACCCTCATATAATCCTTCTTCTACTGTATAAAAACCTTCCTGAATACATTGCTTTTTAAATATGTCAGTAATGTCATAGTGCATCTTATTAATTTTACCTCGCCTTACTTTAAATAAATCTCCAGTAAAGTTTGACCGGACCCAAAAAGGACCCTTTTCCGTCAATACCTCTCTACTAAGTACATCATTCGGTTTATAATCTATATAACTTGTTTCAAACTTAATTTCCATATCATTAATTTATTCCAACCAAGTCAAGTGTATCAACTCTAAAACAGGCGTTCCAACATATAACACAATTTTTATAATTACCTTTCATAACTTTGAAGTAACCCTGATAACCAGAAAGATTAGTTCCTATCATATCATCTTCACTAATGCAGAGTCTCACAGTAATTGTTGCACCGATAAAATCGCTATACCAATTCCATGGAAAAGCAAAAACAATAATAACTCGAAATTCCTCCGGTAATTTCTCTGTTAATACCTTTCTGGTTAATGCATTTTCTAACACCATTACTCCGATTTAATTTCTTGTTCAATTATTTCATCCAGACCGGTAAGAGAAGAACAGTTTTCACAGAAGATATTTACTTTCATTTCTTCTTCGCCGGTATCATCATTAATATCCATTCTCAGACTGTACTTCATCATATGGTTGTTTCCGCACATACCACATATCATATGTATTCTAGGGTTTAAAGCTGCCATCGTTATTTTTTATTGCTTGTTTTCTTTTTTTGCAAATTATAAATTCTTTTTCTGTGTCGAATGCTTTATTGTTAATGCAATACTGACAAAGCTTGCTTCCAATAGGATATAGTTTTATTAAACAATCTTCTATGCAAATTGGGTCACCATTACTTATTTTATATGTTTTATAATAATGTAGCTCGAACTTCTCAAAAAGAACTTCTCTTATTTCTCCATTTTTACGTGCTAGGTTTTTTCCCATTTTATTTTTTTATTGCTTGTTTTATTCTTGTGCAAATTATATATCCTTCCTTAATATCAAACCCTCTGCAAAAATTACAAATAGAACAAGCGTGACTTCCAATCATAGTGGCAGCGTTATGTACTTTACAATTTTCCAAACACTGTCCAGTACCTAATTTCCTATAATAATGAATTTGTTTCTTCTCAAAAAGAACCTGTCTGGTATTATCGTAATCTTTATGTCTTAAATCTTTATACATTTTTATTTCCAAGAGCCTTGGTTAATCTTGAACAGATTATGTATTCTCTATCATCATCAAATCCTTTATTATAAATACATTTAGTGCAGGTTGAACTTCCAATCATTATTTCATAAGCATCATCATCGCGCAACATACATTTTTCTAAACAAGCGCCTCCTGAATACCTTGCATCAGATTCTTTTCTATAATAATAAATCTGAATCTTTTCAAAAAGAACTTCTCTGGTGTTATCAAAATAATATGAAGTTAAATCTTTACCCATTTGAAGTTGCTTGTTTTATTTTACTGCAAATTATGTAATTTTTATTATTGTGATAAGCTTTATTAATAATATTTACACTTCCTCTGTCATAATCCTCGATTTTCTCAATCATTACTATTCTTGTTTGTTGTAGTGACATATTTACTAAATCTTAATCGATATATTTTTAGGAATTAAATGACAACTAGTACATTCAACTTCTTTATAAAAACCACCTTTAACCAAAACAAATTCATCATCCACATCACCTGGCAAACTCTTCATATATTCAATCTCTGCAGTAGTAGCTTCTACAACTTTAAATTTTCTAATGTGTGAAAAATATCTAACCTCTATCCAAAACGGAGCCTTCTCAATAAGAACTTTTCTTGTTAATATGTTTTCTGTTTTCATTTTAATAACCGGATAGTATTTTGCAATAATATGGGTCAATATAAAATCTATGACCTTCACCAAAAATTTCTCTAGTGGTAATGTTTTTGTGAACAAGATAAAGTTTTGGTCCACCTGGCCAAATCATCCTTTTTGTACCCTCAGCTTCAAAAATATTGCCATTATGCTGTATGTACCACAAAGCACTTGTGTTTGCATCTTCTGGGTTAATATTGCTAAACTCAATCTTGACTTTTAAAGGACTTTTCTCAAACAAGATGCGTCTGGTTAATATGTCTACTTCTTCTTTCATTCTACCAAAGAGATATTATTGCCCACATTAAATTATCATTGTGGTTTCTTATTTTTCGTAAAGAGTCTTCATTACGCGTAAGTTCACAACAAGGATAGTCAACTCTTGTTCTGTTTTTAATTCCATTGTTTTCATAAACATATCCTAGATATATTAACGTAATTAAAATTAATCCTATAACAATGTTCTTTTTCAAAATTTTTTATATCTTGGCAATCGTTATTAAATTATTAAACTTCTTAGCATCTATTTTTATCACTCGACATCCCATACCTAATTCAACACATCTTTTGTCAGCAACTTTTTTATTCCAATAAATAGGTAACTTGCAGTCCTGTAAGGCCATTTGGTTTTTTTCATTTATTATACAATAGTATAATGTTTTTTTTAATATTCCGTACATATTATTTTATTTTTACACGAATTGAATTTACTCTATGAGCTGTAGTCATTTTCTTTTCAATAAGAACAGTTCTTGTGTTTTCTGCTTTTTTTCCGCAAAAACCACAAGAGTCAAGAGTCTCTATTGGTGAAAATGCTAATGCTATTGCTCTAAAGCCTATATAAAGACAGCTTGAGCCGCAGTATACGCATCTAAAACTATAACTTCGTGCCACTAGACTTAATCATCTTGTTAAGTTTAGTAACTTCTTTTAAGCCGGACTTCAATTGTTTACTTACTTTTTCACTAAGCTTAGAAACTTTATCCATACTTGCTTTTATTTTCTTATCCAATTTCTCGCGTTGACTTTCCGTTAACTCGCGATTAAACCACACTTGTTTACGCTGTTGTTTTTGAAATTTCTCTTCGTCCTGAATTTTCTTCAGTATCTTGTCTTTGTTTGTTTTTTTCTTTTCACCCATTTTGTATGATTTTAGTTACAAATTTAAATATTTTTTCTATCATTAACAACTTACGTAGTTGAAACACTGTATAAATGAAAACGATTACCAAAACAGTAATCGTAAATCCCCATTGTATTATTTTAATTTTATCCATATTAACTATTCATTGTTTTAATTTATTACTCCTTGCGAGCCTCGTTACAGAGTTAATGGTTTTTAAAAGTAAATGATTCTGATACTTACCATCAACAACAAAATAGAATCCTTCTTGAGTGTACAATTCTTTATATATTTCAATCATATCACAATCAACATCTTTTAGAGTACCATACCTAACCTTGAAACAAGTGCCATTAATTTTCCTTATCTCAAATGGAGCTTTTTCAAAAAGCACCTCTCTGGTTAGTATTTCAATTGCCGGTTGCATTATTTAATCTTTGCTATCCACTTCCAAACCTTTTCTGCTCCTTGCAATTCTTTAACACTCATATTTCTATTGGTAAATTCCTTCTCAAAAGAAGCGCGAAGTTCTGTTATTCCAATTCTTTTTAAATCAATTACATTAGAATTTTTTTGAGCTCTCATTTTACTTCTGAATTTTTTACATCTATGCCAAGCTGCAGTTTTTTTTATATTAAACTGAACAGATATCATCTCGTAAGAAGGTGGCTCTTTATGTTCTTTAATATAAACATCTACCCACTCCTCTACTTCTATATCTTTTTGACTTTTGCCTACCATTTTATTTAAGTGTTTTTTGTTATTCTGCATCCACGTTTTCAGGCTCTATGCCGGGCCTATTAATTTTAAACCATTGTATACGATAAGCTTCAGCTTTCATTTTTTCAACTTCTCTATAATAAACAACACTATCACCGTTTATCTTAATATTATTATCGTACACTTCATTTCCAACGATTGCTCCTTTTTCCCACGTAACAACCAATGTTCTCATAGTTGTAACACCATTAAGCATTTCATAAGTCTGAAAAAATCTGTATCGACCTCCAGAGTTAATTTCTTTACAACCAATTAGGGTTAATGCTAAAATTGCTATTATTTTTTTCATATTATAGTTTTTTATTTATAATTCAATTAATTTTTTCTATAACCAATTTCAAACCTACCATTATTTCCTATTTCCCCTTTGTCAAATCCAACATATCCAAAGTAAAATAGATTTTCTTTATTATTGTCATCATAAATAAAATACCACTCACCACTCTCGTCTACCATCCACCTAAAAAGAATTCCACTCGGCGCACTTCCTAGTCCTTCTGAAGAATGTGATACATCAAAATTTCTAGTATCTATTACTGTAGATATTATCATTATAGTACCAGTCCTATAATCCATATAATTAATGGTAAATCTTGGATTTCTAATTGCATTCTCATAAAATCTGCCAACAAAATTATTTTTATACTTTCCACCATATCCATCATCTGGTAATTCACCTCTTCCTAGTGGGTCCCTCAAATCTCCATAGGTCCACAACCAATATAGAAACATTCCTTTGCTTTGAACTATCTTTTTGACATCTTTTATTTTATTGTCTACAACCATTTTATGAATTACTTCCCATGACGTTCCTTCATACAACGTATTGGTTATTTGTTTTCTGAAAATATACCATATCGGATATATTAATGGTGCACTTATTCCACCCCATATCTGGTTAAAAGTTAACCGAATTGTTTTTAATATAGCGCTCCTCTTTTTCTGTTTTACACCATTTTCAGATGACTTGTAATCTTTTCTTAGAGCTTTAATAAATTCTCTAACTTCTTTAAGTTTTATACGTGTGTCCATATTATTTTTATTTTTTGAATGAGTTTAAGAAATCATCTATTGATAACCAAGTATGACAAGGATGTGACATACCATGAATCTTGTCGTCAAATCCAAAAACATCATAAACATGATGGAATTCATGCCAACCATGTCTGTCCTTTAAGTGATAATAGAATGTAACCGATGGAACGCTTTCTTTTCCTTTATACTCATATTTGTAATCCAAAATCTGATAGGTGTAAATTGGCTTACCGCTACTACACATTAAGCCATCAGATATCAAGTAATTAAAAATAGCATGGGCTAATTCTGTGGCTTTTTCTTTGGTGATAATTCCGAATTCTTTTTGGGTATTTTCCTTAAATACAGCATTTTCACCTTGTCTTAAATTCTGTTCTGGAAGTCCTGCTTTAAAAAATTCTGCAGTACGTTTAAAATTACACTTAGTGATAAGATGGCTCATATCGTAACTACTGTTGTACTCTTCACCTTTTTCCTTTATGAAAACATCAGAGTTATTTTTATATGTTTTGTTAACATCAGTAAACTCCAGCCTGACTCCATAATCTTCGTTAATGAAGAATTGCTTCTTACCCTTTGACTTCAGTTTGAACCCATAGTCTATTAAAGTTGATTTTTTTAATTCCCCCATATTATTTTTGTTTTTTTACTATTTCAATTAATTTATTTAAACAAGCAAGTTCTGCTTCTTCGTGTTTTCTATACAAGCCCCAATTATCATCATTAGGAATATTTTCCCAATCCCATTCTCTTTCTGATAAATCATTAGGGTTGCCAATAAATTTAGATATTCCAAAACAAAACTTAGGCTCAGTTGTTTGGTCTAGTAATATTTCACTATACAACTGATGTTTATCTCTAAACCACCTGAATGCCTGAGAGTAAGTCGGTGCTCCAACTATTTTTTTATCTTTATGATATACTCGAGCTTTTGATGTTGTGTTTGGTTCTTTAGCAGAAGGATAAGTGAATTGTCCAGTTCTTCTATCCTTAAAATTGTAACCGGCTAAACACGGCTCATCAAACCCAATCTCTTTAAGAGCTATAGCTTGTTTCTTGGGTGTAAATTCTTTATTCATTCGTCTCTAAACTAAGTTGTTTGTTATGATATTCTAACCCGGCAAATGCTTCTCTTTTATCTTCGAGCCATTCATTAAATTCAGGAGTATCTAAAAATAATGGGTGATTCATACCGCGAACACCAATAAATGGTTTACCAATGATTTTATTACTTTTTGAAGTCCCTTTCGGTCTATAAGCTCCTCGTCCCTTAGATGTAATAAACTGCTGTATCCATTGATTAAATGTGTCCATTATTTTTTCTCTTTTACAATTTCAATTAATTTTTTTAAACAAGCAAGCTCCGCTTCTTCGTATGTTTTACATTCTTCTCCTTCAGCTGTATCATAACATAAGTCATAATTATTTACAAGAGAACGAATTGATATTATAAATACAAAAGGAGGTTCATCAGTTTCGCTATATGGTAATGAAAATGCAATCAAATCATGTTTCTCTCTAAACCACCTAAATGCTTGTTGATAAAGTGGTGTTGGTAAAGCGCCAAGCTTATCTAGTTTTTTAGTATCGTTATCATAAAACATATAAACAGGACTATCTAATGTATATGTCATTCCTAAATCTTTAAGAGCTAAAGCTTCTGGATAAGCTACAAATTCTTTATTCATTCGTTTTCTTTTTTGTAATTTCAATTAATTTTTTAAGACAAGCAAGTTCAGCCTCTTCGTAAGTGTCAGCTTTTTCTCCAATCATACTTGGAGGATATTCAAGACCAGATAAAAGATTAGATATTGACCAACAATATATTTTTGTTTTTGTACGAGCTCGGTATATAGAACTGTCGAATCCAAGCTCTCTGAACCATTTGAAAGCTTGTTGATAAAGTGGAGCGATACAAATTTTATCATCACAAGGAGTTGTTTTATAATAAAACCCACCAATATTAAAAGTATCATTATCTGAATAACTGGCTAAACCAGTATAATCAAAACCCAAATCTTTAAGAGCCAGAGCCTCTTCGTATTTTACAAATTCTTTATTCATTCGTTTTCTTTTTTAATGCCGGAACTTCCCGGTACCATAACTTAATTCTTTCTCTATCAGATGTTTTGACAGTTTCTATATTTATAACAAGCACTCTTTGTGATTTGTCAAATGTATTTAACTCCTCTAAGTTATCAAATATTTTGAACTTTATCATTATTTTATTTTCTTTAACTCTTTTTTTACTGCTTCCCAGTAAGGAACAGCCAACACCTCAAATCTATATCCACCAAAAAGTTCTGTCATATAGTTTTTTGGATTAGAATTTATCACTTCTTTTATTAGAAGATATCCGCCTTTCTTACCTAATTTTTCAAAAAGGTGCTTGGCTTTTTTATCTGGACTTACATAACTCATTATACAGCAAAATTAGTATCAAAGTGTATATGACTCAAATCTTCATTTTGAGAGAACTTCTGGACTTCCTCAGCGTAGATAACTGTCACTTCACTGTATTCCTTATTTAACTTCTCGAGTGTCTCAGTTTCAAGTTTTGCAAGAAATTCCTCATTAAGAGCTTTTAGTTTAATTTGTAATCCTTTAAACTGGATTATTTTCTCCACCGGTGTTATTGTTTCCATTTTCATTTTTTGTTATTGAAGATTAATGTTTAGCAAGCCCTCTATCACAATTCAAACAGCCATCTTCAAATGTGGGCTTACCACAAACTCTGCAATAATGATTGTAAAATAGTTTAATTAGTTTTTTCATCTTGTTATTGTTTAATAATCATCATCGTCATCACTTGAACTTGACTCCTGGGATACCCAAGCGTGCTCTGGGACTTTCCCAATTGTGTAATTTCTTACATATTGTCCTCCTCCTGCCGGAGAACCGTACAGATAATCTTCCCAATCACTCCAAGATAAATCACCTAGATGAAAACCTTCATTTATACATTTTCTTACTCTCTGGTAATATTCTTCATAGGTTTCTTCGCCATCTTTTGGTGATGGATATTCCCCTTTGTATTTGTCTCCGCTAAATGTCTGGCCCTCTACTGAACCATCTGGTAATATTTTCATGTAAGTTTTTATTTTTCAATTTAATGACTCTACAGTCCATTGGTAATTACTTAAGTAAGTTCTGGCTCTCATAAACATTACTACTTGTTGTTTTGTATAAATCGTGGCTTTATTTTTAAAACTTGTAAATTTCATATATGAACATGAGTAATTCCTAAGTTCAGCGTAAACATATTTATTATTTTTGTTTGATTTTATACAAAAAGTATTTGCGGATGGATTTTTTTTAAAAACATCTTCTGCTCTGGAAATATTTTTATTAATATTATATTCCATAGTTAAAAACATTGCACTTAAACCCGGACTTAATTCTATTACGTGTTCCATAAATTTAATTTAATAACATTACTCCTCGATTTATTGTTTTTTGGGTTTCACAATTTCAATTAGTTTTTTAAGACAAGCCAATTCAGCCTCTTCGTAAGTGTCGTAAGTATCATAAGAACCAACACCGGTCTTCTCTACTATTTTATAATAAAATCTGTTCATTTTTAATTCACAACCATAATGGTGAGCTTCAACATTGGAAATTAAATTATGATTTTTTCTAAACCACTTAAATGCTTGTTGATAGAGCGGTACTGTAGCCGCGTAATCCTTTCCTCCTTTTTTATCAGATTGACACATAGCCTCTCCTTGATTTCCAATCCTATTATAAGTGAAACCACCATCATTGAAGCATACTCCAAAGCATAGTTCTGTAAAACCTAGTTCTTTTAAAGCAAAAGCTTCTTCATGTGGAATAAATTCTTCATCCATTTTATTAAAGTTTATTAGTGTCTCTGTTTTAATATGTAATTATTATGTTGCGGATACTTAGTTTCAAAATCCTTCTTGGCTTCCTGTAAATTATTTCCATATATCCAACAATTCAAAGGAGTGTCACTTCCGTCAACAAATGCTTTATATAGTTTTAATTTTATACCGGCTGATTTTTTCATATTAATATTTTATTGTTCTAGTAGGTTCGGTGGTTTTTACCCAATTACGTATAGGACACGGCAAAAACCATTTTGCCTCCTCAAACGACAATATACAATAAGGTTTACGTCTATCACAACTAGGAACCCAATAATCATATTCAATATTAATATCCTGAACAAACGTAATGTGGCCATGTCCTATACCGGTACATTCCCACACAAATTTATCTGAGTCTTTGTATTTGTCGCCTACATTAACAGTAATGCTAGAGGACTTCTGCAACTTATCGTCGTGAATCTTAAATGTTATTGATTTTTGTTCTTGGTCTTCCATATTACGAAGTTAGTAATTAATTTTTTTATAAAAAAATATCTTAATATGGAAAGTACAATACATATACATTATATATTTAAACGTAATTACGATATTTTTGTTACACAAAAAAAATTTTAAAATAAATTTTGTAGAAACAAAAAAAAGTTTTAAATTTGCAGTGGGCAGTGTAATGTCCAATTTTATTGTTCGGAGTTGTTTTTTAGAAGGGGTTTTTTCTTAAAAATAACGTTGATGACAAGAATCTTTGAAATTTTGGTCTTTTGACAACAATTATTGAGGTCAAAATTGAAAGGTGTTTACAACCAGATATAATGAGCGTCATTGATGCTAATCGTTGTAATAGGCTTTAATTTGAAAGGTGTTTACAACGAAATAGCTTGGACGAACCATATTAAATGTTATAAGAGACCTTAATTTGAAAGGTATTTACAACGCCCTGAACAAAAGATTGAGTAATTAAGTTGTTGTAAGAGACCTAAACTTGAAAGGTGTTTACAACATTACTTAATTGTAAAAACTAGGATTATTGTTGTAAGAAACCTAAATTTGAAAGGTGTTTACAACAGACTTGTCACAATTTAATACAAAAATGAAAAAAAAGAAAAAAGAAAACATCATAAATAAAGCGTATAAATTTAGGATTTATCCCACTAAGTCTCAAATAGAATACATAGAAAAATGTTTTAATGCTTGCAGGTATGTGTATAATGTTAGTTTAGATTGTGAAAAACAGATATATGAACTCGGAGCAAAATCAAATTTAACTACAATAGGACTTTCTTATCATTTAAAGTATTATAAAATTTCATCTCCTTGGTTAAAAGAATATGACGCACTTGCTCTAGCATATGAAATGGAAAATTTATCTGCCGCTTACCAAAAATTCTTTAAAGGAGGTGGGTTTCCAAAGTTTAAATCAAAAAAAGATTCAAAACAAAGTTTTAGAACAAGAATTAACATTTCTGTTGGAAAAAACTTCATAATAATTCCTAAAATTAAAACTCCAATAGAATGTGTAATCCACAGAGAAGCTGAAGGTGAACCAAAACAAATGACAATTTCCAGAGAAAATGGTAAATACTACGTTTCTATAATGACCGAAATCATAAAAAAAATTAAACCAGTTAAAATAAAAACTGAAGTTGGTATTGATATTGGTATAAAACATTTTTTGACATTGGATACCGGTGAAAAAATTGATAATCCAAGATTTTTAAAAGAAGAATCTGAACACTTAGCAAAACTTCAGCAAAGATTGGCCAGAGCAACAAAAGGCTCAAATAACCATATTAAATTAAAAAAATTAATAGCCAATCTTCACGAGCGTATAGCCAACAAAAGAAAAGATTTTCTTCATAACGAATCTTCTAAACTCGTAAACAATTACGACAGAATCTATATGGAAGATTTAAAAATAGCAAATCTTACAAAAAGCGCTAAAGGAACTGTTGAAGAACCTGGTAAAAACGTAAAAGCCAAATCTGGATTAAATAAATCAATGCTTGATATTGGAGCTGGTATGTTTAAAGAAATGCTTGCTTATAAAACAAAATTCGCCGGCAAAGAATTACATAAGGTATCAACTTTTTTCCCTTCAACCAAATTATGTTCAAATTGTGGATATAAAAACAATAATATTACATTGGCAGTTAGAAGTTGGATTTGTCCTTCTTGTGGAGTGAAACACGACAGAGATGTAAATTCAGCTGTAAACATAAAAAAAGAAGGCAGAAACTCTTTAAGTATCGTTAAGCCGAAAAAGAAAAAATATACTCAAAGAGATAGTTTGCCGGTTAAGGAGTTGGTTACATAATATACTGTTATTTTTTCGATTGGTTTTTGTTCAGCAAGTAAAAATCTATCTCCGCCAAATCAGCGCCAACGTAATACTCCAGAACGGATTTTACAGTGGCCTGTATCTCCGGAACCTTATAAGTCTTTAAAGAATTAAAATAATCCGGTTTTTTACCAGACCTCAAACAAAATCTCGTATCATTAATAATCCTTTCTTTCCACCTGCTGCGCAAAGGAGCCTTATCAAAATACGTATGTATATTATCCAATATGTTAGAATAGTCCTCCCAGAAATGTTTAGCATTATACCTTTTAAGACCATTTAACTCGTAATTGCCATTACTTCTTGCCTTCATAAGCAAATCCATCACCTTATCCACAACCGCCGGCTCAAAAGGAATCTTAAGCTCGCCTTCCAAAAATAACCTCAAAGAACTCAATTCACCAGATTTCAATTCCTCAAAGTGCTTTTGTCTTATCTGGTATTGCAGAACCTCCATTTCACCCAAAACTTCTTTAAGCTTGGTAAAATCCATAGCATAAAAATCGTCAATAGAACCAATCCGGTTCTTTACGTCCATAGATAGTCGTTCATACTTTCTCTGTAAATCTCTCATATCTTCTTTTGGATTTTCCATACCCTTTAAACGTATTCATTGATAATTTGTTACATAATTATTATTTCTTTACCCTCCTACAAACATTTTTGTTTATAATATTACCAACATAAACATTGTTCCCGTCAAGAACCAAATAGTACTCCATAGGATTAAAAGAAAGATTATTCTTTTTTCCATATCGTCTGTTTAATTCTTCATACTCAGAACGCGCGTAACTTAAATCATCCTCACTTACACAAGGCCTTACTAAAAGTACTGCACCACTAAAATCCAACTTCACACCATTATGCATAGAAACACCAATAGTAGCTACATAAAACGGCTTCTTCTCAACCATTACAGCTCTTGATGTTATATCTAATTTTTTGTTTATCATTTTTAATCCCAAGATATTTTTACTTCATATGCAAGTTCTTTATAAATCCTATATCCATTTTCATAAAGTATTTTACGTACCAATTTATTTCTAATCCATACAGGAGATATAAGAACACATTTATTATTAAATCTCTTGGAATCGTTAATATGAGTTTCAATTCCATCCAGTAAAACATGAAAATTCTTCTTAAACCCAGCTTTCTCAAATAATACTATGCGCGTTTCACTTAATGACATAACAGGATTCAAGTTAAGATTCAAGGTTTAAAGATTTTCTATCATCCCAACTGTCTCCAAGCATAATTTTTATTCTACCAGATTTAATTCCATTAAAATATTCAATACTCCTATTCTGAACCATTAAAAATAAATCAATTAATCCTATTTTTAGGTTTTTTACATAAGTTATTTCAAAAAGAATAAATTGGTCTTTATTAAGCTTATCTCTATGTCCTTCATAATAACCAATGTGCCAACTGCCATCAATTACTTTGTGCATTTGAAATCCTGGAATACAATTAGTAACATCATATCCAAACTTCTCATTATACTTATACACACATTGATTATTCGGCATCAGAGCAAGTAATTCCATTTCATCCTTTTCCATCAACTCAGTAAGTGAATACCTTTTTATTGGCTCTATTTTTTCATAGTATTCTATGTAGTTTTTGTGACGTTGGTCTAATGTTGTTTCCATAGGATTTTACTTTAACAGGTTTTTTAACTCTTCAATTATAGTAGGAACGCTTTGATAAAAAGCACGAGTAGCTGGACTGTATGTTGGTTGTATGTAATAACGTCTAAATTCAATATCACCTTGAATTCCTTCAAGTTTTTTTCCATTATACCTATCCAATCCTTCTTGAAGTTCAACAATCCGGTATTCAATCCGGGCCCTAAGAACCTCATTCATCTTTTTTTCAGTCATTGGCATTCTTGTTTCTAAAAAACTCATTGTTTACTTTTATTAATCCACAAATTTAGTTGCAAAATGCAAATTGTCAATACTGATATTAGATGCAAATTCTTCTATCTCATTAGCTTTTTCAATAAGCTTATCTTTTTTGGTCTTGTACATTTCTTTTAAAAATTCAACAACCTGTTCCATTGTATCGAAATATTGCATTCCATTACCATAACTTTGTCTTGGATAATGCGCCGTACCTCTACGAATAGTTTCATCATATCCGGTCAACATAGAAAATAATCCGTTTCTATCAGAATAAAAATACATAAAATCCCCGGCTACACCCTTATCAAACCTAACCTCTGCAGCTCTAAAACAAGAAGGCTGAATATCAGCTGTAACAATATAAAGCTTTCCCATCTCGTTATACCCAAGAACATAAGCTTTCTTTTCTTTACCGGTAACTTTACCTTTATGTCTATGAAGATTTCTAATATCTTCAGTATCCAAGTTAAATTCAGTTATTACATCGCTTGTTTCCATATGTCTTTTTTACTTTAATCAATTTTTATATTTTTAATATCACTGGCGAAGCCGCGGCGTAAAATTTTATTTTCGTTTAATATGTAACATCTTTATTATGGCGTATAATCCAGCGCAAAGAAGAGATTATCCTTATCAATATATCGGTTATGTTTAACATATGTCAAACCTTTTTTATCTTTAAGTATTCTAAACCCATTATCCTCAAGTACCTTTCTTATTAATTTATATTTCAACCATTCTGCAGGAAAGTAAATGCTCACTATATAATTTCTTAACCCTGATTTAATCTCTTCATCAATAACGCCCAAAAGACCCAAGAAATTATCTTTTTCAACCTTCTCAATCAATACTGTCCTAGTTTCGTGTAGCATCTTAAGCAGTTAATTGCTTTAATTTAGTCTCCAGCTTGGTCAAATCCTTCTTCATATCCTCAACAATCCCATATAGGATATCCTGAGCTTCCTTACTGAATGTTGGGTTAGCACCCAATACTCTATAGTATTCATTTATCTGGGCCTTCTTTGCTTCAGCCTCATTAGCCACCTTTGCAATTTTTAAATATTCCATATTGCTTATTTGTTGTAATTTTTTGATAACCACCAGTTAATTGCTTTAATCACTGCCTCAAGTTTTGTCTTACCTACAAATTCTTCATCCCCAAGCTCTACACAATTACCGAAAATGTCAAACTCATTTTTCTCACCACCCAAACTTTCAATCTTAATGACAACCGGCATTATCTCTTCCCAAGTATTGTAAAATGGTAATCCTTCGTAGTCCTGCATCTCTGAATTGTTATAGTAGTAATAATGACCACCTGTATGCTCATTAAAACCTTTTATAGGTACTATACCCATAAACCTGGCTATCTTTAAAATCTCTTCTGTATATTCCATACTGTACCTTTGTTTTATATTAAACGTAAAATCCGGATAAATGTTACTTTCTTATTTTTTGACACCATTTTTTATACATCAATGTACTTTGTTGTATTCCGTTGGCAATAACATATAATTCAGAAATGTTAACTTTATTTCTCACTACGCCGACCAATTCATCCTCACTTACACATGGTTTTACCAAAAATCTTATATCATCATCACCCAACAACTCAATCCAAAAAGGTGCCTTCTCGGTTAACACAACTCTAGTTGTTATTTCTATAGGATTTTCCGGCATTAGATTTTTACTCGTTTACAATCCTTTTTGTATAACAATAAACTTTTATACGTCCCTTCAACAATAATGTAATAATCCGAAATATTACGTTTTTGCGTATTACCCATATCATCTTCTAAATTGTCTCTATAAGTTACTTCTTCCTCATTTGTACATGCTTTAATCAAATACGTCCCATAGTAATCTCCATTATCATAAATAAAATCTACCCAAAAAGGTGCTTTCTCGACCAATACAACCCTAGTTGCTAATGTTAATATTTCTTTAGGATTTTCCGTCATTACTTCCTTATTGTGTTTAGTAATTGTTCAACTTGACCAACCATCTTAACTGCTTCGTCGTATTGTTCTTTAGTAATCTTTTCAGTAGTGGACGGACCTTGACCTCTGAACCATAATATGTTTAAAGCACGTCCATTCTCTATTTTTGCATAGGCTTGTTTTGAATCAATGTAAGTGCTTATAGAATTTGATTCAAGAGCACCATAATTGCTTTTAATAATCTCAACAAACATTATTGATGAGCCATTGAAGTTTATTTTATAATACTTTTGAGCCAATATATCAGCCCAAAAAGCTTCTTCTTTAATCTTTTCGTCTTTTTCTGATTGCATCCTTTGTTCAAGAGCAATCTTTTCAAGCTCAACAATTTCCTCCATAGTCTTACCAGGATATTTGTTTATGTAATCTTTCATCATCATATTATAGTGGTGTTACTTCTTTACTTTTTTACAATTTGTTTTGTGCACAATAGTCCCTTT
>Ga0315285_10001100_pt1 | contig 28233 bp, 26 predicted proteins | sample YL17G09_36_MG_FD_203698 | JGI IMG/M metagenome (GOLD analysis project Ga0315285, IMG submission 203698) | Sediment microbial communities from Yellowstone Lake, YNP, Wyoming, USA - YL17G09_36 | ecosystem: Environmental > Aquatic > Freshwater > Lake > Sediment | place: USA: Wyoming | collected...
GACCGACGAAAACGATTAGGGGTGGGTCCTTCTTCCGGTGAGCCTTCCGTTTAAAAAAAACCGATTAATGGGTCCGCATTTCGGTGGGGGGAGGGTCCATCCTTAGCCGGTGATAGCATGGCCGAAGGTCACGTCGCCGGGAGTTTACTCAAATATTTATGTTTAATCTGGACCGAGAGATGAAATAGTCATCCATAATATCGATGGTCTCGTAAAAAGCCTCTTGGAGCGTCACCCCGGGGGAAGCCGGGGTCCAGAACATTTTGAAATAACTGAATTCTGGCTTTCGCCGGAATGACCAATTCTATGGAATTTCGACTTTTTACGAACTGATCAATATCGATTTTTTTATAAATATAAATTTTCAAAAGGTGAGAATTTACATAAATAAAAACCGGATCGGTTCGCATGGGAGTTTAATAAATTTTGGAGGTAATTATTCTCATAAATTGATAATATTTTTATGAATTTTATTCGTGATTCACTTTTGTAGGGTACCCATCTATGCAAGAAAAAAGTATGAAAAGGCTTTCTTTCGGAAAGTGGCTCGCAATGATATTATGTTTCTAAGTAATTGATATTAAACAATTATTATTTTTTCATGAAAAAAAATTTTCAGACTTATGTTTTTCTCCCGTCCATTAATTTTTTCCTTGACATGGATTTTTTATTTTGATATTAGATAAAAAAATCAAGAAATTATTTTCACATATTAAGAAAAAAATTACTTCAGCGCCGTGATCGAATAGAGATTAAATACATCCGGGGAAAAGGAGGAACAATGAACCTGGAACCAGAAAAAATGATCGGGATGTACCAAACCATGCTGCGAATCCGCCGGTTTGAGGAAAGGGTCATGGATATGTATGCCCGGCAATTGATCCCGGGGCTGGCCCACCTCTACATCGGCGAAGAGGCCGTCGCCACCGGCGTTTGCGCCAACTTGAAAATCGATGACTACGTAACTTCCACCCACCGCGGGCATGGCCACTGCATCGCCAAGGGCGGGGAATTGAAGATCATGATGGCCGAGCTCTTCGGCAAGACCACGGGATATTGCCACGGCAAGGGCGGGTCGATGCACATCGCCAACATCGATTTAGGCATCCTGGGGGCCAACGGCATCGTGGCGGCCGGGATGCCCATCGCCGGCGGCGCGGCCCTGGCCATCAAGATGCGCAAAGGATCCCAGGCTGTGGTCAGTTTTTTTGGGGATGGGGCCTGCAATCAGGGAACTTTCCACGAGAGCCTGAATATGGCCGCCGTTTGGAAACTTCCGGTTGTTTTCGTCTGCGAAAACAACCAATACGCCATATCGGTCGCCGCCAGGCGGGTCGGCTCGATCCAAGATTATTATCTGCGCAAGGCGTCCTACGGAATCGAAGGGTGCAAGGTGGACGGAAACGACATTCTCTCCGTTTACGAGGCCGCGAAGGAGGCTGTGAATCGAGCCCGGGAAGGAAAAGGCCCGACCCTCATCGAGTGCAAAACCTACCGCTGGCGGGGGCACTACGAGGGGGAAGCGGACCGGACCTACCTTTATCGTTCCAAGGAAGAGATCGAAGAATGGATGAAGAAATGTCCGATCGACCGCTTCAAAAAATTCCTCTTGGGAAAAAAGGTGACCAAGGAGGCGAATCTGCAGAAGATCGACGAGCAAATCCAGAGAGAGATCGAAGAAGCCATCGAATTTGCCAAGAACAGCCCCGACCCCGAACCGGAAGATGCATTGAAAGATGTTTTTTGCGAATAATTAATTCATATAAGAGGAGAAACTCATGAGAGAGATCACCTTCGGAGAAGCCATTGTCGAAGCGATGTACGAAGAAATGAAGCGGGATGAGCGGGTTTTCCTGATGGGAGAGGATGTGGGGCCTTTCGGAATGGTTTACATCGCTAACCCAAAGCTATGGAAGGAATTCGGGGATGAAAGGGTGAGAGATACCCCCATTTCCGAGAACGCCATCATCGGTTATGCATTGGGGGCAGCGGTTATGGGGATGCGCCCGGTGGCGGAAATCATGTTTTCCGACCTGCTCATGGAGGCCATGGATCAGATCGTAAACCAGACCGCCAAGATCCGCTATATGTTCGGGGGCAACATCAAGGTCCCCATGACCATCCGGACATCCCTGGGCGGGTTGCGCCGGGCCGCGGCTCAGCATTCCCAGAGTTTGGAAGCCTTTTTTGCCCACGTTCCCGGGCTTAAAGTGGCTATGCCCTCGTCTCCGTACAATGCCAAAGGCCTGCTGAAAACGGCCATTCGCGATGATAATCCGGTGATGTTTTTTGAACACCAGCAGCTCACGCGGATCAAAGGCCCGGTACCCGAAGAGGAATATCTGATTCCCTTCGGACAGGCGGATGTCATCCGGGAGGGCAAGGACGTTACCGTGATTGCCACTTCTTTAATGGTCAGCAAGACGCTGAATGCCGCTCAGGAATTGGAAAAAAAGGGAATCCAGATCGAGGTCATTGATCCGCGAACCCTGAAGCCGCTGGACAAGAAGACCATCTTGGCCTCCGTCAAAAAAACGGGCCGGCTGCTGATCGTTCACCAGGCATGTAAAACTGGAGGATTCGGCGCCGAGATCGCGGCCATGGTCGCGGAGGAGGGGTTCGAATCCCTGGTGGGCCCGGTCCGCCGGCTGGGGGCGCTGGATGTGCCGGTTCCCTTCAGCCCGAAATTGGAAGATTATGTTCTGCCGAACGAGCAAAAGATCATCAAGCAAGTCATGGAGATGGTTGGAGCATAGATAAGAAAGACGCCCTGAGAGGCAGAATGAACTCGAGGAGACAGGAATGGCCATAGAGGTAATTATTCCCGCTCTGGGAGTGGTGGTAGAGAGCGTAAAAATAACCCGATGGTTGAAAAAAGAGGGAGATCCAGTCGCAAAAGGAGAACCCTTGATCGAGATCGAATCGGAGAAAGTTTCGACGGAGATTATCGCCCCGGCTTCCGGGATTCTGGGCCCCCTTCTTTACCCGGAGGGGGCCGAAGTGCCCATCACGAAGATCGTCACGGTTGTTCTCGCCAGAGGCGAATCCCTTCCGGATTGGTTCCTCCGGGAAAAAGAAGCTGTGCAAAAAGGAGCCCCGGCGGCCGCAGGCGAGGTGGTTTCTTCACCGGCAACGGAGAAAACCAGCGGGCCGGTGAAAGCCGCGCCCGCGGCGCGGAAGCTGGCCGAGCAGAAAGGGATCGATCTGGCGCGGGTAACGCCGACCGGACCCCATGGCACGATCATGATCAAAGACGTGGAAGCTTATCTGGCCGCGCCCCCCAAGGAGGCGGCGGAGAAGGCCGCCAAAGCGACGCCAGTGGCCCGAAAAGTCGCGGAGGATTTAAAAGTCCCCTTGGAAGGTGTTCCGGGGACCGGGGTACAGGGGCGGGTCATGAAAGAAGATGTCCTGCGCGCCGCCGCCGGGGCCGGACCGAGGACCGAAGGGGAAGGAATTTGGGGCAAGGTCATTCCCATGAACACCAAGCGCCAGGTGATCGCCCGGCGCATGGCCCAGAGCGCCTTCAGCGCCCCCCATATCTACTTCTTTACGGATGTGAACATGGAGGGATTGATCCATCTGCGCGATTCGATCATGGAGGATTTTGAAAAAAGCTTCCAGGTCCGGGTGTCCATCAATGATTTCCTGATCAAGGCAGTAGCGTTGGCCATCCGCGAATTCCCGCTGCTTAATTCCCGGATCCAGGGGGGAAAAGAGGTCTACGTCAACCCGGAGATCAACATTGGATTGGCAGTGGCCCTGGACGACGGTTTGATCGTCCCGGCCGTTCCCCGGGCGGATCGGGCGGGCCTGGGGGAAATCGCCCGGCTTCGGTCTGATCTGGTGGCCCGGGCCAGGCAGGGTAAACTCACCCACGAAGAGATTGACCGGGGAACCTTCACCATTTCCAGCCTGGCGAATTTTGACATCAACTTCTTCACCGCCATCCTCAATCCGCCCCAGAGCGGAATCCTCAGCGTCGGCAAGATGCAGGAGCAGCTGTACCTGGAAAAGGGAGAGGTCAAGACGAAGAAGACCACCCAACTGGGGCTGTCGGTGGACCATCGAATCATCGACGGCGCCGTGGCCGCTCAGTTTTTGCAGAAGGTTAAAAGGATTCTTGAGAATCCGTTCTATTCCTTCTTGCATTTATGATGAATCCATTTCTCCTCAAAGAAGATTGGTTTCGGGAGAGTTATTTGGGAGTATGAGGTGCATACAGCCTCACGGGCGATTTAAAATGGGTGGATTTCCTATTCTGAGTTGATGATTGGATTTTTTTGATGGTTTTCAGAAAAGCCATAAAGTGGGTGAGAAATGAATGATCCCGGAAAACAGCGGTTCGGCCGGAAGAATAGAGGCTGGGGAGCGCGGATAGGAGAAGGGTACCAGGCGGTGCGGCTCATTATCCTGGCTATTTATACGTCATGGGAGAAAATCTCCACAGAAATTTCTTGGAGGTCTCCGGAATGGCCATGGCAGATATGGCCAACGCCGTTTTAAATTTGAAGAAAGCAATTTGTCCCTGCCGGCTGAGGTTTCTCCCGGCGTGCTGTGCCTAGGGGGTCCTGGCGGTCCTTGGTCATCACCGCCTTTGATCGCCCGAAATGGTGGCCCGAGGAGGAAGGAGAATCATGCGGGCCCTGATCAAGAAAGAAAACAAGCCGGAATGCATGGAGGTGGGCCAGGTCGAGAAGCCGGCTTGCCCGGACGATCATGTGCTCATCCGGGTTCTGGCTGGGGGGGTGTGCGGAACGGACCTCCATATCCGCACGGGCGAATGGATCTGCGGCAAGGTTCCCGTGGTGATGGGCCATGAATTCTGCGGAGAGATCGCCGAATGGGGAAAGAAGGTCCAGGGCTTCCAAAAGGGGGATCGGGTGGTGGTTGAACCCCACATCGCCGCCTGCGGGGTCTGCGAATACTGCCTGACCGGGCGGCGGCATCTGTGCCCCGCCAAAAAGGGCCTGGGAATCGATATCAACGGCGGTTTTGCCGAATACGTGGCCGTGGACGCCAGGCTGGCGCACAAGCTTCCCGCGGGGGTCTCACCCGAAGAAGGGGCCTTAATGGAGCCGACGGCCATCGTCTGCCATGGGGTCCTGGTGAAAGGCAGCATCCGCACTTGCGACCGAGTGGCGGTTGTCGGCCCCGGGCCGATCGGGATCACTTCCGCTCAGGTTGCTCGGGCGGTGGGGGCCCGGGAAGTGATCGTGGTGGGCGTCCAAAAAGACCGCGAAATGCGCTTGAAACTCTGCGAGGATTTACAGTTCAAGACCTACGAAGCCGAGGACCGAGAAGGCATGCTCCGGATCAAGAACCGGTATGATGTGGTGATCGAAGCCTCGGGGGCCTCGAAGGGGATCGGTCTGGCGGTTGATTTGCTGAAACGGGACGGCCAAATGATCGCGATCGGAATCCCCATGGAAGACCAATCGAGCGTTCCCTGGGCCGAAGCGGTGCGGAAATCGGCCACCCTCCACTGCAGCTACAGCTCTTCCTTCCCTGCATGGGAAATGGCCCTCAGCCTGGTGGAGTCGGGAAAGGTTCGATTAAAACCTTTGATCACCCATGACCTGGATTTACAGGAGTGGCGGAAAGCCTTCGATGCCCTGGCGGCCGGAAAGGGAGTCAAAGCCGTCCTGCGGCCCTAAAAAATTATTTCGATCCCGAAGGAAGGGAAGAAAGGGGGAAAGCCAATCGATGAAACTATCGGGTGAGGTGGCCATCGTAACAGGGGGGGGAGCGGGAATCGGGAGGGCGATTGCCCTGGGTATGGCCCAGGAAGGAGCCGATGTGGCGGTTTGGGATGTGAATGGGCCTCAGGCCGAGGAAATGGCCTCAACAATTCGGCAGATGGGACGAAAGTCCAGGGGGATCAAAGTAGACGTGTCCAATGCGCAGGAGGTATATTCCGCCGTTCAGATGGTGGTAAAAGAGTTTGGAAGGATCGACATCCTGGTCAACAACGCCGGAATCTGCCAGGTGACTCCCGTCGATCAAATCGAAGAAAAAGACTGGGACCGGATGTTCGCGGTGAACGTGAAAGGGGTCTTCCTCTGTTCCAAGGCGGTCATGGGATTCATGATGAAACAGAAATCCGGGAAGATCATAAACCTGGGATCCCTGGCCGGCAAGGTGGGCGGAATCGCCACGGGAGCCCATTACGCCGCAACCAAGGCAGCCGTCCTTTGCTTCACCAAGTCCCTGGCCAAGTTTCTGGGCCCGCACGGTATCCGGGTCAACGCCCTGGCCCCGGGGGTGATCGAGACCGACATGACCCGGATGATCACCGGAGGGGACTGGAGGAATTTCCTCGCCACCATTCCCCTTGGACGGATTGGAGATGTAAAAGAAGTAGCCAAAGTCGCCGTTTTCCTGGCCTCCGACGATTCCAGTTACCTGACCGGGGAAACCATCGACATTAACGGGGGGCAGTTCATGGATTGAAGGCCCGGGAATCCTCGTGGATTTCCGGGGGCCCACTCATCGGGACCTCAAGGAGAGACTATGCAGGTTGATCCGAAGGTGAAAAAAATTCTGGGCCTGGAAAAAGTTAACCAGGTGGGCATCGTCGTCCGGGACATGGACAAGGCCATAAAAAATTATGGAGAGATTTTTGGAATTTCTTTCCCCAAGGTGGTCGTTCCCGATTATTTCAACCGGGTCTACCGGGGAAAGCCGGAGAATTTCCGCATGAAAATAGGCTTGGCGATGATGGGGGATCTTCAGATCGAACTCATCCAGCCCCTGGAGGGAAAGACCATTTACGGGGAATTTCTCGAAAAATGGGGAGATGGGATCCACCACCTGGGCTTTGATGTGAACAACCTCGATGACCGTGTCGCCGCATTCCAGAAGCTGGGAATCGGCGCACTGATGAGCGGGGAAAGGGTAGGGGGGAAATTCGCCTACATGGACACGGAAGGAACCGTGGGGATCATCGTTGAATTGATCCAGAGAGAGAAAAGCCTTTAGAACAGACCGGTCGCCGGGAGGAGGTGCAAGGGCGTCATGACGTCGGGTGGCAGAATAACCGAAGAGGCGTTAACCAGAATCATTCAGAAAGGAGGTCGTTCAAATGAAGAAGATGGCGGTGCTGGCAGTAGGGTTCTTTCTCCTGTTTTTTGCATTCCCCATCGCCGGGGATGCGGCGGAGACACTTAAATTCAGCCCCGAAAAACCCCTCAAGATCCGGGTGGGGCTCGATGACCGTCCAGACCTAAAGTATCCGGATTACGCCTTTGGGGTAGTATTTAAAAGCGTGATCGAGACCCAGACCAATGGCGCGGTAATGGTCGACATATTCTCCGGCGGGAAATTGGGCTCCATGAAGGAACGCCTGCAGATGGTTCAGTCGGGGGCCCTGGAAGCCTCCATGGACACGGGGACCATGGCCGGCTTTTTCCCCGAGTGGCAGGTGGTGTACATTCCTTACCTGTTCCGATCGTATGAGGTCGCCTGGGAATTCTTTGATAACAGCGAGGTATTTGCGGCGATCAAAGAACGAATGAGGAAAAAAACCGGTTTTCGGGTCCTGGGGGTGGGGGGTAATGGATTTCGCTCCTTTCAGACCAGCAAGCGGGAACTCCGTACACCAGAAGATTTTAAGGGGATGAAATTTCGGGTCATGCAATCGCCGATCTTCGTAAAGCTGGTCGAAGCCCTGGGAGCCAAAGCGGTCCCCATCTCGTGGTCGGAATTATACACCGCCATGCAGACCGGGGTCGTGGACGGCGCCGAGGTCCCGCCGGCTTATGTTGAGATGGGCAAGCTCTATGAGGTGCAAAAATACTTTATTCTGAATAAGCACCAATTCAGCGATGACCTGTTTGTCATTAACGATAGTTTCTTCCAGCGCCTTCCAGAGGGGGTGCAAAAAGTCTTCATGGCCGCCGCCCGACAGGCTGCGGTTGCCGACCGAGCCGCGGACCTGATGCTGCAAGAAGTCACGGCGTTGGAGGTTTTGAAGAAACACATGAAAATTTATTCCCCTTCGAGCGAAGAAATCGAAAAATTCAAGAAGATTTCAGGGCCCCCGGTGGTGGAATGGCTGAAGGGGCAAATCGGAGCGGAAACCGTCCAGGCGGTCATGGATGATGTGAAAAAGATCGAGAAAAAACTGGGCTATTGACCCGGAGGAAGAAAGGCGTTCATCCAATCCAGTCGTGACGGCGAGGGGTTCCAAAACCGATTCGGGTCCCGTGAATCCGGAAGCGGGGATCATGGGACCCGTCGATGGGATGAATGATTCATTCATTTGCAGTTTAGGAAAAGAAGAGAAGGGAGAGAGACTGGAAGGGGACAAAATGGATCAAGGGGGCGTATTTCCTCGCAGCGAACATGTTCTGGGGCAGGTCAGTCATTTCCTCAATCGATTTGCGCTCCAAATATGCGTCTGCCTGGCGGCATTGGACCTGGCGGTGGTCATGCTGGAAGTCATCAGCCGGAGTGCAGGAGCCGCAATTGTCTGGACGGAAGAATTATCCCGGTGGCTTTTAGTCTGGATGACCTTCATCGGCGGAAGTATCGTGTTAAAAGAGCGCGGTCACGTCCAGCTCGAATTTTTTATTTCCTTATGCTCAAAGAGGATCAAGAAAATTCTCACCCTGGTTTCAGACCTTTTGGTATTGGTCTTTCTGCTTTTTTTCACCGTCCTGGCCTGTAAAAGCGCCCTCCAATCGATGAGTGTCCGGGGGGATATTATCATGGTGCCGCTTTTTTATCCCAAGCTGGGAATGGTGCTCGGCGGGGTGTTGATGATCGTTTATTCGGTTTTAGGAATCCTGGAAGCGTTGCTCAAGAAAGAAATGCAAAATCCCCCCGGGCAAGAAACGGCGAGATAGGGTTTTATAGGGAGGACCCATGCTTTTGCTGGGGATATCATTCGTTGTTTTGCTGATGATCGGGGTACCCATCGCTTTTGTCCTGGGGCTGACGTCATTGGTATATATACTGGCTTCCGGCACTATATCGCTCCATATGGTCCCGCTGAAGATGTACGGAGGGATCGATGATTTCGTCCTCCTGGCCATTCCTTTTTTCATTCTTGCCGGGCAGCTCATGAGCCAAAGCGGGATCACCCAGGATTTGGTCAAATTCAGCAACCTTCTGGTGGGCAAACTCCGCGGGAGCCTGGCTCAAATCAATATCGTCGCCAACATTATCTTTGCCGGCTGCACGGGTGCCGCCGCCTCGGATGCGGCCGCCGTGGGTTCCATCTTGATTCCCTCCATGGAAAAGGAGGGGTATACGCCGGAGTACGCCGGGGCGGTCACCGCGGTGGCTTCGGTCATCGGGCCGATCATTCCCCCGAGTATCGTCATGGTGATTTACGGGTCGATCACCGGGGAATCGGTTGCGGCTCTGTTCGCGGGGGGAATCATCCCCGGTCTGGCCATCGGGCTTGGATTGATGGTCCTGGCTTATTATTTCGCCGTCAAAGAGGGTCATCCCTACCGCCGCGAGGCTTTTTCGGGCCGGCAGGTGCTGGCGACGATCACCAGATCCTCCCTGGCTTTATTGGTTCCGCTGATCATCCTCGGCGGCATTCTCGGCGGATTTTTTACCCCCACCGAGGCCTCCGCCGTTGCCTGTGCTTATGCCCTTGGGATTGGCATCTTCTTTTTCCGAAGTCTGAACTGGTCCAATATCAAGATCTGCCTGGTGGAAACGGTCAAGACTTCGGCGATGGTCCTGCTGATCATCGCCTGTGCGAGACTTTTCGGCCTGATCCTGACCGTTGAAAGGATTCCCGAATTCGCCGCCGAGCAGCTTCTGCGCATTACCAGCAATCCGATCCTGATTCTGCTGATCATCAACGCCCTGTTGTTGGTAATGGGCATGCTGATGGAACCGGGGTCGAACGTGATTATCCTGGCGCCCATCCTCGCTCCGGTGGCGGCCAAGGTGGGGATCGACCCGCTGCATTTCGCCCTGATCATGCTCATCAACCTGAATATTGGAATGGTCACCCCGCCTGTGGGGATTTCTCTGTTCGTCGTGGCCTCGATCGCCAAGAGGCCCTTTGAAAAAATCGCCGCCAAGGCAGCGCCTTTTATATTGATCGAAATCGGAGTCCTTCTTCTCCTCAGCTATATTCCCGCAGTCACTCTATTCCTGCCCAGGCTGCTGGGGCTGCATTGACCCGGGAGAGCGGTGAATCCAATTCCCCAAGGCTTTTGGGCTTGATGAATGGAGGGTTGGAAAGGGCCGATGGGTAAAGAGCTTTAAGAAAAGCAGCGAAGTGGAAAAATCAAAGGGGAAAAAGGGAGCGATATTATGGAACGACTGGGCAAACAATATGCAGATGCTTTTTATGAGAATTTGGTGAGAGGGGTGACCAGTGTCTCCCCGGATATCCTGGGGATGATGGAAAAGGCCATCGCCCGGGAAGAGGCTCCGGCGGCCAAAGGGATGCTGGAGACCTTGATCAAAAATGCCACCCTGGCCAAAGAGCGGAAGAAAGGGGTCTGCCAGTCTCCGGGGATTCCCTGCATCTATGTCCGGGTGGGCCGGGAGATGGCCGGAATCGATGTGGTGAAGATCACCGGGAAAGCCATCGTCCAGGCCACCCAGGAAGGGTACCTCCGGCCGAGCATCGTCCATCCCCTGACCCGCAAAAATACGGGGAACAACTCCGGCCCGGGGATTCCCAATTTCGAAATCGAGCTGGAGCCGGAGCTGGAATACCTGGAAACCATCGTCAGCTTTAAAGGCTGCGGCCCGGAAATGTTCAACGCCTTCAAGACCTTCAGCCCCGAATCGTTAGGGAAAACCCTGGAGGGATTCAAACGCTTCGTGCTGGAAAAGGTCATCGATGCGGGCGGAAAACCCTGCCCTCCCATCGGGCTGGGGATCGGGATCGGGGGCCAGATGGACGGGGCGGCAAAGCTCAGCCGCAGGGCGATCAGCACCCGGAGATGGGATGACCGGAATCCGGATCCGGAAATGGACCGTATGGAGCAGGAACTTCTCGCCAAGATCAATCAGCTGGGAATCGGCCCCGGCGGAGTGGGAGGAAAGACCACCGCCCTGGCGGTGAAAATCGGGATGGCCTACACCCATACAGCCATCTGTCCGGTGGCGGTCAATTTCCATTGCTGGGTCGGACGGAGAGCGGGTTTTAAATTCTATAAAGACGGGAAAGTAGAGGAGATCCTATGAATACAGCGATCCATCTTTCGACGCCCCTGGCGGAAGAGGCCATGCGGAAGCTGCGGGTGAACGACGTGGTGACCCTCAGCGGAACGGTTTACACCGCCCGAGACATGGCCCACTTGAAGTTGCGGGAAATGCAGGAAAAGGGGGAGCGGCTGCCGGAAAATTTCGGGGGAAGCGTGGTTTTTCATGCCGGTCCTGTGGCCAGAAAGACGGATAAGACTTATTCCATATTGGCCATTGGTCCGACAACCAGCATCCGCATGGAGCCGCATTCGGATTTTGTGGGGGGGCGCCTCGGAGTTAAGGCAATTGTCGGCAAGGGGGGGCTCGGAGACGGCAGTCTCAAGGCCTTCCAGCAGTACGGCATGGTTTATCTGCTGGCGGCCCCCGGGTGCGGGGTTCTTCACGCGGAAGCGGTCAAAGCGGTCCAGAGGGTCCATTGGCTGGAAGAGATGGGAATGCCCGAGGCCATCTGGGTTCTGGAAGTATCCAACTGGGGCCCCCTCATCGTGGGCATGGACAGCCACGGCGATAGCATCTTTCACAAGATTCGCGAAGAGGGCCTGAAAAAACTGGAGGCATTGGTCAAGGGGTAAAAGGACCTTCCTGAGTTCTTGCAACGAAAATTTTGAAAATCTTCATACCCCTTTTCTCTCGCCCGCTGCGCTCGGGACCGCAGAGAACGCAGAGAAAGAAACAAATCACCTTCGGACTGGTATTGAAAGGGGCTTTAACTCTGCGGCCCCTGCGGGCTCTGCGAGATAAAATGATTTGGATTGGTTCTTTCCGAATAGGAGGAATGAGATGGCGGAAAGAGATCTTGCCATAATAGGAGGAGGCCCCGGAGGTTATGTGGCCGCCATTCGGGCGGCCCGGCTGGGGGCGAAAGTCTGTTTGATCGAGAAAGAAGAGCTTGGTGGAACCTGTCTCAATTGGGGATGCATCCCCACGAAGGCCCTTCTCCATGGAGTAGAAATTCTGGAAACCATTCGAGAAAGCAAGGACTATGGAATCGAAGCCGGAGAGCCTTCGGTGGATTTCGCCAAGCTGAGCGACCGCAAAGACCGGGTGGTGAAAACCCTGCTGTCCGGAGTTGCGGGCCTGATGAAATCGAATGGGATCGAGGTCATCAAGGGCCGAGGCAGATTCGTCACCCCGCAAAAAATCGAGGTAACGGATGAAAAAGGCCGGAAAACAGTTGTGGAAGCCGGCAAAACCGTGATCGCCACCGGGTCGGTCTCCGCCGACCTCCCTATCCCGGGGATTCATTCAGAGGGGGTGATCGACAGCACCGGAGCGTTGCAGCTGAAAGAAATCCCGGAATCCATGGTCATCATCGGAGCGGGGCCGATCGGCCTGGAATTCGGGAGCATCTTCAGTGCCCTGGGAACCAGGGTGACGATTCTCGAGATGATGCCCCAGATCCTTCCGAACGAGGATCCCGAGGTTGCGTCCGCCCTGGAAAAATCCCTGAAGCGATTCAAAATGCAGATTCTGACTGGCTGTGCGATGAAAGAAATTGCAGCGGGCGCGGAAGGGAAAAAGATCGTTCGCGCTTCCGCCCCCGACGGGGAAAAAGCCTTTGAAGGGCGGTATGTTTTGATGGCGGTGGGGCGGAAGCCCAACCTAGGCGGGCTGGGCCTGGAAGAGATTGGAGTTGGGTTCACCAAGAAGGGAGTCGGAGTGAACGAAAAGATGGAAACGAACGTCCCGGGAGTCTACGCCATCGGAGACGTGACCGGCCAGTGGCTCCTGGCCCATTTCGCCTCCGCCCAGGGGGAAGTGGCGGTGGAGAATGCCCTGGGACATCCTGCGAAATTGAACCCCCGGGTGGTCCCGCGGTGCGTGTACACCCTGCCCGAAGTGGCCTCGGTGGGGTTGGCGGAAAAGGAGGCGGCCGAGGCCGGGTACAAAATAAAGGTGGGGAGATTTCCCTTCGCCGCGAGCGGGAAAGCCACGGCCATCGGGCAGAGAGATGGATTTGTGAAGATCGTTGCGGATTCCAAGTATGACGAAATCCTGGGGGTCCACATCGTCGGACCCCATGCCACGGACCTCATCGGGGAAGCGGTTGTGGCCATGCAAATGGAAGCAACGGCGGAAGAGGTGGCGAGGTCCATCCATCCGCACCCGACCCTCACCGAGGCCCTGATGGAGTCGGCCCTGGATGTGAATGGAATGGCCGTGCATGTTCCTCCGAGGGAAAAAAAATAAGTCATCGCATTGGGGGATCTTATGGATTTAAATTTTACGACTTTCGTTTTTCAGAGCCTTCATGGGCTGGCTTACGGGATGCTTTTGTTTCTTGTCGCCTCCGGTCTCACCCTGGTCTTTGGGGTGATGAATGTTTTGAATATCCCCCACGTGGCTTTCTACATGCTGGGGGCCTATTTTTCCTACCAGATGCTCCTTTGGGTCGGCAACTTCTGGATCGGGCTCGTCGTTTGCCCGATCGTCGTTGCGGGCCTCGGAGTCCTGTGGGAAAGCTCTCTCCTGAAGCGGGCGCATGCGGGGGGACATGTGCAGGAATTCATCATCGGCTTCGGGGTTCTCTACGTGGTCAACGAGGCGGTGAAATGGATTTGGGGGACCCAGGATTTGCCCGTACCGATTCCCGCCGCTCTTTCGGGATCGGTGTTGATCCTGGGGAGAGTCTACCCGGTCTACCGACTTTTCATTCTATTCTTTTCTCTCTTGGTCGTCGGTTTTCTCGCCTACATTCTGAAAAAGACCCGACTGGGCATGACGGTTCGAGCCGCCGTCTCCGACCGCGATATGGTCGGTGCCTTGGGGATCAATACCCCTTTGGTCTTCAGCTTGGTCATGGGGATCGGGGCCTGGCTCGCAGGCATGGCCGGGGTGATCGCCGGGCCCTTCATTAACACCTACCCGGGCATGGCGCTGGAAATTTTGGTGGACTGCTTTATCGTCAGCGTTTCCGGCGGGCTGGGCAGTCTCCTGGGGGCGGTGGTGGCCAGCTTGATGATCGGGCAGCTTTACTCATTTGGAATCATTTTCATCCCCCGCTTTGCGATTGTCTTCGCTTTCTTGTTCATGGCCGTCGTTCTCATCATCAAGCCCACCGGACTTTTCGGGGAAAAGACCTGATTGAGGGGAAGCGATGAAAAAAACGACTCGCAATTTAGCGATTGGATTGGTTGTCCTGGTGATCTTGGTCTTCTTCCCGTATATTTCCCCCCCTTTTCAGCTGCGGATGCTGACGGAGATCATCATCTTCACCCTCTTTACCCTGACTTGGAAGATGATGCTCAACGAAGGGGGGATGTTCTCCTTCGGACACGCCGCCTATTTCGGGTTGGGGGCCTATGCCTCGGTCCTGGGATGGCTGCACATCAAGGGCCTTTCCTTCTTGAGCGGGGTCTTTCTGGGAGGGCTTGCGGCCGCGCTGGTGGCCTTCCTCCTCAGCGCTTTTTTGGTGAGGCTCAGCGGGACTTATTTTGCCCTCCTGACCTTCGCCTTCAACCAGCTCATCTGGGGATTGATCTGGAAATGGCGGGCCGTGACCGGCGGGGATGACGGGCTGGGGAGCTTTCCCAAGCCGGATTTGCTCGGGGTTGCGATGAAAAGCCCAGAAAATTTCTATTACGCCACCCTGGTGATTATCGGCCTGTGCCTGTTCCTTTGCTGGTATCTGATCAAGACCCCCTTTGGAAACACGGTCATGAGCATCAAGGCCAATGAGGAGCGGGCGAAATTCATCGGGATCCACGTGAACACCACCAAAATCATATTTTTAACCCAGCTTGGTTTTTTCGCCGGGGTTTCGGGAGCGTTGTTCGCCCAGTTCCATGAATTCATCTGCCCCACGGTCATCGACATGGGGCGTTCCACGAACGTCCTCTTCATGGCTTATATCGGAGGGGTCGGGCACTTCTGGGGGCCGTTGGTCGGATCGGGGATATTTGTTTATCTTTCGGAATACCTGAGCAGTCTCACCGATCGTTGGGAATTTTTCCTGGGCCTGGTTTTTGTCATCATCGCTGTTTTTGCCCCTCAGGGAATTGCCGGAATCATCAAGAGGAAGAGATAAGGAGAGAAACCATGGCAGAGGCGGGCGGCGGGAACCGCAGGATTTTAAGCCTCCAGGATATTTATAAGGATTTTGACGGCCTGGAAGTCCTGAAGGGAATCACCCTGGACATTCAAGAGGGGGAGAGGCACGCCATCATCGGGCCCAACGGGGCCGGGAAAAGCACCCTCTTCAATTTGATTACCGGAAAGTACCGGCCCAGTCGGGGCAGGATTTTTTTGAGGGGGAGAGACATTACCGGGGAAGCCCCCTACAAGCTCAACCGCCTGGGGATGTCCCGTTCCTTCCAGATCGTGAATATATTCAGCACGATGACGGTTTATGAAAACCTGCGCAACGTGATCCTTTCCAAGAACAGGGCGAATTACAACATGTTCTCCTTCCTGGCGGGGATGAACGGCATCCGCAGTCAAAGCGAAAAAATTTTAGACCAGATCGGCCTTCTGGAGAGGAAGGACGACATCGCCGGGGAGCTTGCCTACGGCCAGCAACGGGCTTTGGAGATCGGGCTGACCATCGCCACGGAGCCGGAACTGGTCCTCCTCGACGAGCCCACCGCAGGGATGTCGAGCGAAGAGACCCGGGAGGCGGTGAAACTGATCGAGCGGGTGACCGAAGGAAAAACCCTGGTCATTGTGGAACACGACATGGAAGTGGTCTTTCACCTGGCCAACCGCATTTCGGTCATTTATTACGGGCAGGTTTTGGCATCGGGTCCTCCGGAAGAAATCCGCCAGGACCCGAGGGTCAAGGACGCCTATCTCGGGGAAGAGAAAAAGGAGTAGGCCATGCTTCTGGATATCCGGGACTTGAATACCTACTACGGGCAGAGCCACATCCTCCAGGGGGTTTCGTTGGAGGTCGACCGGGGGGAGATTGTCGGCCTTCTGGGCCGAAACGGAGTGGGGAAGAGCACCACCCTGAAATCCATCATCGGTTTGGTCGTTCCCCGTTCGGGGGAAGTGCTTTTTCGGGGGAATAACCTGGCCGGGAAGCCCACGTATGCGATTGCCAAGACCGGAGTGGGATACGTTCCCGAGGAGCGTCGGATCTTTCCCACTTTGACGGTGCGGGAAAACCTCCTCATGGGGATCAAAGCAGGGCAAAAGTCAGACGAGGAAGGTTGGACCATCGACCGGGTGTATCGATATTTCCCCGCTTTGCAGGGCCGGGACGGCCAAATGGGAAGATTCCTTTCGGGCGGCGAACAGCAAATGCTCACCATCGCCCGGACGCTCATGGGGAATCCCGAGATTCTCCTGATCGATGAGCCGACCGAGGGACTGGCCCCCAAGATCGTGGAAACGGTGGAAAAAGTGATCCAGGACATCCACCAGCACAATATCTCCATCCTTTTGGTCGAGCAGAATATGCGGGTCGCCCTGCGGCTGGCGGGAAGAATTTATGTGATCTCCAAGGGCAAAATCGTTTTTCATGGGTCCGGTGAAAGCCTCAAAGCGGCGGACGAAATCCGCCGGAAGTATCTGGAGGTGTAACCGGGGGTGCCGGGAAATCGCGTTTTTTCGATTTCTTCAAGAAAGGGGGTGGGGCTCGTCGAAGGGCCGGTGAAGGAAGGGAGGAAGAGAGGAGACGGGGTACAGCGGCGGGAAATTCCGCCTTGTTTGGGCCGGTGCAGAGAAGAAAAGAATTCCTGGCCGGAAAATCAGAATCGAAAAGGAGGGAATCATGAGGAAAAGGATGATGGGACTGATGGCCGTGGCCTTCCTGGTATTGTGGATGCAACCGTCCCCGGGATTTTCGGCGGAGCCGATCAAGATGGTGTGCCTGGAGACGATCTCCGGGACCATGAAATTCGTGGGCGATGCCTATGCCTACGGGATCAAATTTGCGGTAGAGGAGATCAATGCCGCCGGCGGGCTCATGGGCCGGCCTATCGAAATGATCTACGATGATCATCAAATGAAGCCCGACGTGGCCATCCGCAAGGCCAAGAAGCACATTCTGGAGGATAAGGTAAAATTCATCGTGTCCGGAACGGCGACAAACGTGGGCGCCGCCCTGGCCGACCTGGCAGGCAAAGAGAAAGTGATCATGCTCAATTACGGGACGACGGGGGATCATATGACCGCCGAGGCTTTCAACCCCTACCATTTCCGGGTTTGCATGAGCAGCGCCCAGCACGGCACCTCCCTGGCCGCCTATTTGTCGGGCACGAAGTACAACACCTATTATATCCTTTGCCAGGACTATTCGGCTCCCCGGCAGGGAGCGGACGCCTTCAAGAAGGCCATGACCCGCTTCAAGCCGGGCTGGAAATTGGTGGGAGAGGATTATCATCCGGTGGGAGCAAAAGACCTGGCCCCCTACATCAATAAGATCATCGACTCCAAGGCGGAGATTCTGTACACCATCAACTGGGGGGGAGATTTGATTGTTCTTGTGAAACAGGCCAAGGCCCTGGGAATGAAGTCGAAAATCGCCAGCTGGTTTATCAGCGATCCGATTGTGTGCGAAGCCGCGGGCGACGCCGCCGTAGGGGCGATTACGGCGGAAATTTACATGCTGACCAACGACACTCCCCAGAACGTCGCTTTCATCGAACGCTGGAAAAAAAGAAACCTGACTCCGGAACACCCCTACCCGGATTTATTCGTCGGAAAGGCCTACCAGGCCTTTATGTTCATGGCGGAGGCCATAAAAAAAGCCAATTCGATCAAGAACGAGGATGTGATCAAAGCATGGGAAGGGCTGACTTACACCTCGCCCATGGGACCCATGACCATGCGGGCCTGCGATCACCAGGTCATCGCCCAGATCCCCGTCGCGGAAATTCTTCCCGGCCCCGGGGCTTTCTTTAAGTTCCCCTACCTGGGAAAGCCGTTGACCCTCATCCCCGGGGAGAAAGCGGCGGTTCCGGCGGAGCTGGTGAATAACCCGAGGTGTAAAAAATAAAAGCGATCTCGCCAGAGATTTTTTCGTATCCAAGAGAGGGTGAAGGTTTTATGCTGTCACCCTCTCTTGTGGTGTGAAAAGAAGGATTCCTGCCTTTCGGTTCCGGATCGCCGATCTTGGCCAGGAATTTCTGGATGGGTGTTGTTTTAAGAAGAATCCTGATCCCCAGAAAGGGAACGCCTTGAGGATCAAAACGCGCGCGCCCCTGGATAAGATCATGGGCTCGCTTAAAGAGGTGACTCTCCCGCATCCCGCCGCGCTGGCCGATCTACTCCGATTACTAATGGAGAAGACGCCGGAACTAAAGCCCTATGCGGGTTTTGGTGCCGGGGATGTCCAGCCGTACGGGCTTTTGGTGTGGCGGGGTGGAAAGATGCTTACGCTATCGGACATCGTGAATCCGATGGATGAGTTGGAAATGATACCCATGGTAGCGGGAGGTTAGAGATGAAGGGGTACCACAATCGTGTAGCATGGATTGATTTGAGCAGACGGGAAGTAAAGATCAAACCTTTGGATGAGAAGGATGCGGTGGATTTTGTGGGCGGGGCATCCCTGGGTGCGGCCTACCTGGCCCGGCTCACGGACGGGAAGACCGCCCCCCTGGGGCCGGAGAACCCCCTCATGTACATGACCGGGCCGTTTACGGCTTCCGGGGTTCCCGCTTCCTCGCGGCATGACGTGATCAGTCTTTCTCCCTTGACCGGGATTTTCGGGGAGAGCAACTGCGGGGGATCCTTCGGCTGGCAGTTGAAAAGCTGCGGCTACGACTGCCTGGTGATCACCGGGCGATCGGAAAAGCCGGTGGTGCTGGTGATCGATGTGGACCGGATCACCTTCCGGGACAGCGAGGATCTGTGGGGCACGGATGTCTGGACGGCGGACGAGCGCCTGAAGGCGGAAATCGACCCCGAGGGGGTGACCTCCTTGATCGGTCCGGCGGGAGAGCGGCTGGTGAAGGTCGCCTCCATCTCCCATGACGGGCGGCACACGCGGTCGGCGGGGCGCTGCGGCATGGGGGCGGTCATGGGTTCGAAGAATCTCAAGGGGCTGATGGTGCTTTCCCGGGCGAAGGTGAAGGCGGAGGTGGCGGATGCGGAGGGTCTCAAGAACTCGATCACCGAGGCGCTCAAACTGATCAAGGAGCGGCTGGGGCCATTCAGCCAGATGGGGACCCCCGGAGGGGTGATCAATTACGACAAGATGGGGAATCTTCCCTTCGACAATTGGCGCACGGCGCAGTGTACGCCCATCGCGGAGAAGACCACTGGAACGACGATGAAGGAAACGATTTGGGCCAGCCGTTCGGGGTGCAAGCTTTGCGCCATTCATTGCGGCAGGCTGGTCCAGAATACCGAGGGGCCCTTCGCCCTGGACGGCGTGCAGGAGGGGCCGGAATACGAGACCCTGGCCGCTTTCGGGAGCCTGTGCATGAACGACAGCCTCCCGGCCATCGCCAAGGCGAATGAGTACTGCAACCGGTTGGGGCTGGACACGATTTCCACGGGTTCCATCATCGCTTTTGCCATGGAATGCCGGGAAAAGGGCCTTCTATCGGATGAAGATCTGGAGGGGGTGGACCTGGCCTTCGGGAAGCCCGAGGGGATGGTGGAGATGGTCAAGCGGATTGCCTACCGGCAGGGGAAACTGGCCACGCTTCTGGGGGAAGGGAGCCGGGAAGCCGCCCGGGTGATCGGGCGGGGGGCGGAGGAGTATGCCATCCACGTGAAGGGGCTGGAGTTTCCCATGCACGACCCGCGTTTTTCCTGGGGGCATGCCATTTCCTATTCCACCGGCAACCGGGGGGCCTGCCACCTGAGCAGTCTGGCCCATCCCTTCGAACTGGGGGTTCCCCTTCCAGAGCTGGGCTACGAAAAACCGTACCCAGGTCGCCAAAGGGATGGAAAGGCGCAGTGGACCATCCACCTGCAGCATGTGATGACCATTCTGGACAGCCTTTCCATCTGCAAATTCACCATGCTGAGCAACGCCCTTTCGGTCAGCCATTTCCGGGAGTGGCTGGGGCAGATCACCGGGCGAGACCGCAGCCTGGAAGAATTCATGGCCTTGGGGGAGCGGGCGTTCACCTTGAAGCGGATGATCAACAATCGCCGGGGGATCACCCGGAAGGACGACATTCTTCCGCCCCGTTTTCGCACGCTCAAGAAGCGGGGGGGGACGATCGATCTGGACGTCCCCGCATTGTTCCCCATGCTTTCCGACTATTATGAGCTGCGGGGCTGGACGGAGGAAGGCCGTCCCAAACCCGAAACCATCCGACGACTGGGGCTGGAAGCCTTTGAGGTCCCAAGGTCATGAAAAATCCACGGAACCGTCCATTCCGATACAGGAAGAGCACCCCCCCTTGGACGGCCAAGACCCGAGGCCCGAGGCAAAAACCCCGGGTCTCAGAACCCAGCACTCAGCACGGTCTCGTCTATTTCCACTCTTTCACCAGGGTATCCAGCTTCCTTAGCCCCTCCTCCTTGATCGCCTGGAAGATGCTGGCGCCCTCGCTGTCCATGCCCACCATCAGGGGACCCCATTCGGCGACTTCCAGCACCCAGATGGCCTCGGGCATTCCCATTTCTTCGAGCCAGTGCACCCGCTTTACCTGTTTCACCGCCTGGGCATGGAGAACGCCGCATCCCGGCGCGGCCAGCAGGTATACCATTCCGTATTTTTTAAAGGCCTGAACGCTGCCGTCCCCCAGTCCCCCTTTGCCCACGATGGCTCTCACGCCCAGGCGGCCCAGGAAGTCGGAATGGGACTCCATGCGGATGCTGGTGGTGGGGCCGATGTTCAGCAGGTTGAAACCGCCGTCCGCTTTTTTGACCACCGGGCCGGCATGAAAGATAACCGATCCTTCCAGGGCTTCCGGCAAGGGCTTGCCGCCTTCTTTCAGCTCCCGGAGCTTCAAGTGGGCCATGTCCCGGGCGGTATAGATGGTCCCCGTCAGGGTCACGATGTCATTGACCCTAAGTTTCCGAACGCTTTCCGCGGAGAGCGGAGTGGTCAGATGAATGGACTTGTTCATAGGATTTCCTCCATTCTCCCGTCGGCAAAAAACCGGAAGCCGAACCGGCGTCCGACCCAGCAGTGGAAATTGACGGCCACCGGGCAAATGGCCGTGTGGGTATAAGCCATGCCGATTTTAACCGCCAGGGCCGTCGTCTTCCCGCCGACCCCTCCGGGGCCGATCCCCAGTTGGTTGATCCTTGATTTTAACTCCTGCTCCATCCGGTCCAGCTCCGGATCGGGATTCCGATCATTCCATTTTCTCGTGCTGATGGCCATGCGGCTGAGCTTGGCCGCGCCGTCCATCTGCCCCCCGATGCCCACCCCCAGGCCGATGGGCGGGCAGGGTTTTCCCCCGGCGTTGATGACCGACTCCAGGAGGAACCGTTTCAACCCTTCCAGGTTCTTCCCCAGGGATTCAGGGGTAAAAGTCTTGAAGGCATTGAACAGCTCCGGCCCGCACCCCTTGAAACTCACGATGACCTCCAGATAATCCAGGGCCGAATCGACCTCCACTTCAAAATTGGGGATTCCGGGGCCCGAGTTGTCCCCCGTATTCTTCCGGGTCAGCGGATGGACGATGCTGGGGCGCAGGTACCCCTCTTTCGTCGCCCCGACGATGGATTCTCCGGCGATCTTCCGGATATTGATCCCGGCCAGTTCCGGGTTGGACCGGATGTAGATGCAGGGAATCCCGGGGGATTGGCAGACCCCTCTTTTCGTTTTTTGGGCCAGCTCCACGTTTTGGATCAAGGCATCCAGCATGGACTTTCCCTGGGGGGACTCGTCGTTCCGGGCGTCCTTCAATAATTGGAGGATGTCCGGTGAGACGTTGGTGACTCCCCGGACCAGAGATTCATAAAAAACATCGGCGAATTTTTTTTCTAAGGCTTTCATGGCCGCTCCTTTTCTAGGGTCCATGGCCGCAGAACTCTCTGCGGGCCTATTTTTCGTTTAACACAGAATCGCGAGGCGGTCAATTCCTTTGCCGGAAGATTCTGATTCAGGTTCTTAAGGGCGAAAAAGGTTCTTTGGGGGGGAGAAGGTCATTGAATTTGAGCACGAAATGAGTTAGAAAGAATAGGCCCCAATCCGGCCAAGCCGGGGGAAAAAAGAATATTGTAGGGGCGGCCCCCTGTGGCCGCCCGCAAAAAGGGCAACCACGGGGGGGTGCCCCTACATTTGGTTATCAATTTCCGCACAATTTCATTTTTAACGGGCTAAGGAGTTTCTGGTGAACGATCTGGATTTCGAGCGGGTGTTGGCCATCTTTGCCCATCCCGATGACGCCGAAGTGCAGTGCGCCGGGACGATTGCCCTTTGGGTGGAGGCGGGGAAAAAAATCACCTACGTGGTTCTGACCAAGGGAGACAAAGGCACGCAGGACCCCTCCATGGCCGGGGACGGGCTGGCCCAGACCCGGCAGGAAGAGCAGCTCCACGCCGCCAGGGAGCTGGGGGTGGAAAAGGTCTTCTTTCTCCAGAACAACGACGGGGAGCTGGAGGTCAGCCTGGAGCGGCGGAAGGTATTGACCCGCATCATCCGGGAGCATCAGCCGGAAGTCCTGATCACCCATGACCCGTGGATGCGGTATCAGCTCCACCCGGACCACCGGGCTTCGGGAACGCTGGCTCTGGACGCGGTCATTTCGGCCCGGGATATGCTTTACTTTCCGGAGCAGATCAAAGACGGGGTGAAACCCTGCCGGGTGAAACAGGTTCTCCTCTTTGCCTCCGACCAGCCCGATTTCTGGGTGGACATCGGCGGAACGATGGAGAAGAAGATCGCCGCCCTGGGGAAACACCAGAGCCAGGTGATCCAGTGGCCGAGATGGGAGGAATGGATGCGCAGGCGGGCCCAGGACGCGGGCGCATCCAAGGGGCTCAAATACGCCGAGGCTTTCAAGCGTCTGATTCTGCGGTAGGAGGAAGCAGATTCGATAAAATCCCCCCATTCCCTGCTTTCAGAGCATGGGGGGATTTTTTTTGTAGATCGGATTGACAACTCAAGTCCCCCATCTTTCTCCCCCGGATGCGGGGGAGAGGAGAAGGGGGAGGGGGAGATTTCAATTATCGTTGGCTAATAATTTTTCACCAGATATTCAACGCTCTTTTTGAGGTTGTTCGCGCAGGCCTCAAAAGTGTCCGGCTGGGTCAGCTCGATGGCCGCATAGCGAATTTTATTTTTGGTCAGGATCGAAAAGACGGTGTCAAAATCCAACTCATTCTGGTCCAGGACCGGCAAGACCTTGTGTTCACTCGTCGAGGTTTTTACGTGGATATACGGTATGCGGCTGGCATATTTCTCCATGAAAGCCTTGGCCTCTTCGGGTTTGGTATAAACCCTGGAGACCGCGAAGAAGTTCGCCGTATCACACTGCAGGAACATGTTGGAATTTACATTGGCAAAAAACTCCGACAACCCGAACCCGGTGACCCCGTCGCCCTTGAGCGCTTCAAAGGCGTTCTCCACCACATATTTAAGACCCGCAGCCCGGGCCATATTGCCCGCCCGATTCGCCACCTGCACAGCCTTAAATAATTCAGTAAGAGTCCAGGTTTTCTTTTTGGGGTCGTTGGCAAACTCAGGCCCGGCTGCCAGGGTACGGATCGTCCGGGGCCCCTCGAATACGGCCGCATTCGGCAAGCCGCGGGTAAAGATCTCCCAATAAGCCGGATCCAGAAGACCAACCTGCAGGGCATACCCGATCTCGATGTTTTTGGATTTGGCATAAGCCATGAGCTGTTTGCATTCATCCACGGTAAGGGAGGCGCTGGGATCCCGAATTTCAACCCAGGAGCAGCCCAGTTCGCCGGCCAGGTCCAGCAGCTTTTTCTTGTTGTCCAGGGAAACGGGAAGGGGTTTCAGGAAGTTCGTGGTGGTATATCCAAGCTTAATTTCAGGATATTTCTTCAGAACCATTTTTTGCTGCGCGAAAGCGCTGCCGACCAGAAAAGCCACGGCCAGCATTACCACCGCCATAAAAATCACGCACTTCTTCATCTTGCCCCTCCTTTTTTCTTTAGAGTTTTACATCTGATTCTCTGGCCTTCGAAGGTTGAATTCCAACCGAATAAACAGGCGAGAACGGTGACTATTGTAGCAACCGGGATGATCCTGTCAAGGCATTTCCCTCGCCTGCCTCCCCTTTATGATTCCCTTTTCTGCCGAAAGGCAATCTTGTGGCCAGGAAGCAAGGGCGTTGCGCGGGAAAAGCATCGGCGGGAAAGGAAGTTCATTCGGAGATCGCCCTGTGCTTCCGCAGGAAGAGGCGGGCCCGTGGGCGATCCACCGGATCGCCCCTACACGGATTCAACCCGAGGAAGTGGGTCTGGCGCTGTGCCCGCCCGGCCCAAGAAATGGGATGCGCCTCATGGTTTTTCCGCGCAACGCCCTTGCTTCCTGGCCGGGAAAAAGAGACCGGGGCTAAACTTTGATTCCTGCCGCCACCCTGGCCATGGTCTTGTACTTCTTGAACGGAGCCTCGGCCATGATCATCATCATCTGGGTGGCCATGGAGCCCTCGGCGTGAACCGTGGTCACCTCGTGAAAGGCCGACTCGTGGGAGCAGGCCATGCGCTGGGCCAGGTGGATCATGCGGAGGCGCTCCTCGGTGGAGGATTTTCCCGAGCCCCCCAGGTAATGCTCCAAGTAGGCATGGATATCGGGGTTGTCCCAGTCCTTTTTGTCCGGGGTGGTGGCGATGATCCCCCCGCAGATGTCCTGCACGAGTTTCATGATTTCATGGTATTTGCTGGCGAAATGGAGCTTGGCCATGTTGGTGATGAGCGGGTTGGGGACGGCGATGTCCCCGTACATGACCGGGTCCTTGGCCGAGGCGTTGGCCAGGGCCCGGAGGGTCTCCACGTAACCAGCGATCTCCGCCAGTTTGTCCCGGATGTGCCCCACTTTCTCCAACCCGTTGTATTCGGCCATGGCTGCGGCAACGCCGGCCATGACCTCCACTGCCGGGACCTTGTAGCTGATCGCCGTGAAGCGGTGGAAGGTGGCGAAGGTGTAAGCCAGGAGCATGGAGAACTGCCATTCGCCGCACAGGAAGACCCGATCCCAGGGAACGAAGACGTTGTCGAAGACGATCATGGCCTCGCTGAGCTCCCGGATGGGGCGGTCGGGATGAAACTCGTGCTCGGTCCAGCCCCCCCGTCCTGCCCGGCAGATGAAGACCACCCCCTTGGTGTTCGCCGGGATGGCAAAGCTGACCGCGTATTCCCCCTCGTTCTCCCGCATCTGCCGGGTGGGCACCACGATGATCTCGTTGGAGACCGGCGCGCTGGTGATGTGAATCTTGGCCCCTTTCACCACGATTCCATCCTTATTCTTATCCACCACGTGGAGGTAATAGTCCGGATGCTTCTGCTTGGAGGGCTCCTTGGACCGGTCCCCCTTGACGCAGGTTACGGCTCCGCACATGGCCAAGTCCTTCTTCCGGACGTATTCCAGGAAGTTTCGGGCATTTTCCTGGTATTGCTTATTGCCCATCATGCCGGCAACAACGAACGCCGCGTTCAGGCAGTCGGTGCCGATGTCTTTTCCGAAGGGAAGGCCGCCGGTCAGCTCGATGGAGCGCTGGATCATTTTGGTGCGATTGGCCAGGTCCTCCGGATTCCGGGGGGTTACGAAATAGCGGTTGATCAGCTCCCCCGTCTTTGGATGGGGGGCGGTAAATAAATTCCGTACTTCCGGGTCGGGATGAGAGGTGAGGGCAAATCCCTGGGCCACCGTATCCACCGTGACCCCCAGTACCGGATGGCGGGTGACGTCATCCACCTTTTCTCCCCGGATATAAACCCGGCGGCCGTCTCTCAGGCTCTCCTTATACTCCTCCACGGTTCGGATTCCCATCGTCCACCTCCTGAAGTCATGACCTACGGCAGAGCCGGAGGCTTTAAAATACTTGAACCGCTCAAAGCGGATTCATCTTGGGGGCCACCTAAAGGTGGCTTGGCCCGGGTGCCAGGCCCTTGCCCCCGGGCCACGACCCAGGCATCCCGGAAATGTCAAACTCTGTGAGTCCCGCGGAATAGCCGGGGGTTTAGCTTAAGGAAATTATTTCTGAAGAGTTCAACTTCATTTAGACCATTTGAAGAATATTTACAATAAAAAAATTCTTGACAGCCCGGACGGATAGTTGTAATATACAACCATGAAAGCCCCCGTACCTCAATCTTACCAAGATGTCTTTTCCCTCATCGGGGAGTTATCCCGGGCCTTGCGCTGCTGCCAGCAGGAAGAATCTTTTTGCCTGGGCCTGACTCTTTCCCAATTCTTCATCCTCCACACCATAGCCGGGAAAGGACAAATCCCCCTGGCGGGACTCCATGACATTCTTGCGGTGGAGAAAAGTACGACCACCCGAATGGTAAGTCCCCTCATCCGGAGGGGTTTGGTCGTGCAGGAAAGGTCGAAGCATGATTCGCGGGCTTTGAATCTGAGTTTGACCCCCCAGGGGGAAGAGATTTACGAAAGGATCTGGGTCTGCCTTGCGGAATTCCTCGACACGATACAAAAAGGAATTCCGGCGGTAGAAAGAAGGAAAATCTACGGGGCCACCCAGACGTTTTTGAACGCCGTGCAGGACGCCTGCAAGGCTCGCGAAGGTCGAAAGAAACAGGCGAGAGGAGAACAGAATGGCTGTTGTCAGAGAAACGCCCAAAGATAGCCTCCCGGTGATCGAATCCTTGCCATTGGCCCCCGCCCCGGGGAGTTGCTGACCCCCCAAACCCCAGGCCCAGGCGGGCTTGCCGAGATTGGATCAGGGTTTTGTCGTCGGGTCCGTGGAGACCCCGGCTGGGAAAATACCCCAGGTTTCCTCCTCCCTGAAATGGGAAGATCAGAAGGGAGCCTGGAAAGTCCGGTGGGGGATCGGCCGGATGGGATATGTCATCGACCCCGGGCTTTATGCGCTGGGGAATCCCGATCCGTCTTCATCGGTTCTGGTCACCGCAAATTACAAGTTGACCTTTGACCGCCTGCGCCAGGCTTTGCCGGACAGGAGTTTCTGGATCCTGGTGCTGGACACCAAAGGAATCAATGTGTGGTGCGCCGCAGGGAAGGGAACCTTCGGAACCCAGGAGCTGGTGGAGCGCATCCGGGTGAGCGGCCTGGAGAAGGTGGTGGACCACCGGGAGTTGATTCTCCCCCAATTGGGCGGACCGGGGGTGGCTGCTCATTTGGTTAAAAAGCTTTCCGGGTTCAAGGTCATCTACGGGCCGATTCTCGCCAAAGACCTGCCCGCCTTTATGGAGGCGGGGAAAAAGGCTACTCCGGAAATGAGGCGCAAGGCTTTTACCGCATGGGAAAGAGCGGTACTCATCCCGATCGAATTGGTCCACGTCCTGAAGCCGCTGGTTTTTCTCCTCCCCGCTTTATTCCTCCTGGGGGGCTTTGCCGGCGGAGGGAGCTTCTGGCAGAACGCCATGACGCATGGGACCTTCGCCGTTGCTGCCCTCATCCTCTCCCTGATTCTGGGCGCGGTCCTGACCCCCTTGCTCCTGCCCTATCTGCCCGGGCGGGCTTTCGCCCTGAAGGGGTTTTTCTTGAGTATCTTGGGAGTCGTCTTCCTTATGGTCGTCTTCGGCGGCGGAGGAATGAAGTGGGCGGGCGTCCTGGAGAGGCTGGCCTGGGTTCTCCTGGTCCCGGCGCTTACCGCTTACCTGGCCATGAATTTCACCGGCGCCTCGACCTATACCTCCTTGTCTGGAGTGAAAAAGGAGATGCGCTGGGCTTTGCCGCTGGAAATCGGGGGCGCTGCCCTCGGGCTGGTGTTTTGGTTGGGTGCGCTTTTTTATTTTTAAATTTCACTGGACACAGATAAACACAGATGAACACAGATTTTATATTCGGAAAAAATTTAAAGACAAAAGACTGAATGGGACGCAGATGATCGCAGAAGAGAAATGCTTAAAGTGCCTAGAATGCGTAAAATTTGAGAGAATATTTCTTTATCTGTGTTTATCTGTACTACTGTAGTGTAAAATCTTTAAATTTTGTTAAGCGTTTTTCATGAATCCTTTTCTGTGTTTATCTGTGTTCATCTGTGTCCAATAAAATTTTTTTGGTTGCGGCGC
>Ga0315285_10001101_pt1 | contig 28230 bp, 22 predicted proteins | sample YL17G09_36_MG_FD_203698 | JGI IMG/M metagenome (GOLD analysis project Ga0315285, IMG submission 203698) | Sediment microbial communities from Yellowstone Lake, YNP, Wyoming, USA - YL17G09_36 | ecosystem: Environmental > Aquatic > Freshwater > Lake > Sediment | place: USA: Wyoming | collected...
GACGCCTGCTAAAGTAAGAGGGAGATCGGTTAGAAAAGGAAGGTGTCGGCTAATTAGTGGCGGTGGGGCGAAAAAAGTAAAGAGGGCATAGGCGAGCCAGGCGGAATTGGCAAACATCGCCAGATAAGAGTCTAGAAGCGTGGCTGAATAAAAAGAGAGGGTTCTCCGGTGGCGGGGGGCAGCTTTTTCGTCAAGAATGGCTAATTCTGCCCGACGTTTACCCACGGTGAGGAAGAGAGCCAAAGAGACGACACAAAGAAGAAACCAAACATTCATATGAACGTTAATGGCTAAGGCGCCGGCATAAACCCGGAGGATGAACCCGCCGGCGATAGCGATAACATCCATGACAATGATGTTTTTAAGGCTGAAACTGTAAGCAATTTGAAGGGCAAGATATGTCAAGGAAGCCAAGAAGAAGAAAAGATTTTGGGAATAAGCTAGATAAAGGGAGGCGAAAATACCAACGGTAGCAATGAAAAGGGCGGTGGGTATTGGCAGCCGTCCGGCGGCAATTGGCCTCCTTTTTTTAAAGGGGTGAATTTGGTCTTGATTAATGTCGACGACGTCATTGATGAGATAGATAGAAGAGGTCAAAATGGTAAAGAGAATCACTGCCCAAAGGGTAGAGAGAAATTTTCCGAGCACAAAGAGATTACCCGAGAAGACCAGGGGGGCAAAGATGGCTAAGTTTTTGAGTGCCTGTTTTGGCCGAATACTTTTAAGTAAATCGAGGAAAAATTGAACCAAAGTAGCAAACCTCCAATAATAACGGCTAACATGATGATTGTATAAAATTTCTGTTGACTATTCAAACTTAAGGCCAGAAGGCCGAGAAGAACGGTGATGAGCCAGTAAAAGATAGCCGTTCGACGTTTCCCCCAGCGCCATTCATCCAAGAATTTATGATGAAGGTGACCACGGTCGCCCCAGACAGGCGACCGGCCAGTAAGAATTCGGCGGAGAATTGAATAACCAGCGTCGATTAAGGGGATTCCCAAGACCACCATGGCGGTGAGGATTTTACTCGTCGAAAGAAGGGCGAGAACGGCGATCATGAAGCCCGCCAGGGTGCCACCACCATAGCCGGGCATAATCTTTTGGGGATAGAAGTTAAAAGGGAGAAAGCCGAGATAGGCGCCGGCGGTAATGGAGGCTAAAATCGCAATTGGCCATTGGGTGATGTCGGCTGAGTAGCGAAAAGAAAAGGCGGCCACCGTCAAGGCGGCGATAGCCACGATGCCGGGGAGTTGACCGTCAAAGCCTTTTGACCAATTGACGGTATTAGCCAGAAAGACAATCCAAAGGAGACCGATAAGAGTGGCCCAGAGAGGAGCGAGATTAATCACGCCGTTGAAAGGATTGGTGACAAAGGTGATGCCGATACCGGAGACGACGACACAAGCAGCGGCAAGGAAATTAGCAACGAGTCTGAGGTAAGGATTGAGGTCAAAACGGTCGTCGAGGAGACCAATGATGACCATGACTGTCGCGCCCGCCAAAATCCCCCTTAGATATTGATCAAAAGGGAGAAAGACAAGGCTAGTGGTTAAAAGAGCGAGATAAATCGGGAGCCCGCCTCCTCGCGGAATGATGCCTTTATGAGTATGGGCAGGGTGTTTTCTTTTATGAGAGTCATCGAGGAGTTTAAATTTCCAGCCGAATTTAATCGCCAAAGGGGTAGTGATCAAAGAAACAAAGAAAGAGACGATTAAAGGAAAAGCAATAAGATTTTTAATCAGGCCCCAGTCCATTTTAGATGACTAACCTCACTATCTGAATTAAGGTAATCAAGCAAAAGAGATTGACAATCGCGGAAGCGCCCATAAGAAGCTGCCTTATTAGAATTTCTTCCCGAGAGATAGTCATGGTAATAACGAGATTAATTAAGAGGAACCCCAATGATAGTCCGGGAAGAATAAAAATCCCGAGGGGATTGACTAATTGTTCCTCACCCCAGGGGCGGCTATAGAAAAGGGGTATTTGAGGCGGCAAATAACGCCAGGCAGAGAAAATAATCAGAATTTGTCCGATCAGAAAAGCAATACCGAGACGCAACCCGTTCATTGTCTCCTTATTTTAGCATTTCGATGGAAGAACTGGAGGTTGCCAATCCTGGTCTCGAAAAGATAATGGTTGGAGATTAAGGTCTTTAATTCAGGAAAGAGGCGGTCTTCCGTGCCGGAGATAATGAGATAGCGAGGCGGATTTTGATTGAGGGCCTTCATTGTTTCTTGATAGCCATTGAAATCAATAATGTGGTAGGCAACAGTATAGCGGCCGATGGGGAGGCGCTGGGCAAGGGCATAGAGGAAGGGGTCGTTTCCCCAGATAAAGATTTTCTCTTGGGGGAGAGTGTGGGTTTTCAGATAGTTAGCTGCCTGATAAATAGTTTCTGTTCGAGGATCAAACGCTAAGTAATAATCATCTCGGCTTTTCAGCCCAAGGAGATGACCATAGAAATTACGATAGTAAGGGAGATTTTTGTAGTACCAGAAATGAAAACCGCTAAAGGTTACCAAGACAACAAAACCAAGAACCAAAGGGATGGCCTTTTCCCACCAGAATTTAATTTTAATGGGGTGGAGCCAGAAGAAACCGACCGCTAGCGAAAGGGCGGGGAGGATTTGGATGAGATAGTGGGGATAAGGCCTGGCAGAAAGAAGAGCGGCAAACCAGGAAAAGGCAAACCAGGCTAAGGTAAGTTTGATTGATAGAGAAACCTTTTTTCTCAGGAAGAAGAGCCCCAGGACGAGAAGAAAGACAAGCAAACCCCGGCCCAAAAGGAACAAGGGTAGACCACCAACTTGAGCCCGACCGGCAGCCCAGGAGGAAAGGTAGGGAATATTCTGGAGAAAGGCTGCCTTGAGATATTCGCTCCAGGCACCCTGCCAGGCATAGTAGGCCAGCGAGAGGCCAACGGGGATAAGAAAGCCAAGAAGGGCCATGAGGCCGTTGCGGATAACCAGGAAAAAATTCTTTAAGGTCAGGCTTAGGAAAAGTAAACTGAGGAGGGCGAGAAAGTCAAAGGCGGCCGGAACCTTAAACAAGGTGGCGATTGAGAGGAAGACGCCTGCTAGCAACCAGGCCCTTAAATCTTGAAGGGTCTTTTTCTTCAACCCAATCTTTTCTAAGTCAGGTAAGGCAAGGTAAAAAGCGGCGATAGTGGGGAGCATCATGAAGTTCTCGGCGTTGGCCACGTTACCTTCGAAGTTATGGAGGCTGGTAAGGAGGGCAAAGGCAGTGGTTGAGGCAATCACCGCTAAGGGTTTCTTAGGAAAAAGGCGTTCGGCCAGCTTAAAAAAGAGATAAATCGTCCCAAGACTCCAGCCAAAGAGAATTAACCGGTAAGTCTCGAAATTACCGGCCACAGCCGCCAGGAGATAGAGCATCGGCGGCTTGTTGTCGTGAATGTCCCGGTAGAAAACCAAGCCTTTTCTCAATCCTTGACCGAGGGTCAAATAGATCCCCTCATCTCCGTAGGTAAAGGGTTCAAACAAAGACGGCAGCCGGAGAAGCAAAACAAGCGCCAGGACAGGCAGAAACCAATAGCTTAGAATCTTTTTAGCCATAGAAAATAGAGACTGTCGAACTGTTTGACGTCTTCGACCAGATAACCAGGTAAAGCCACTTCTTTAGGCTCGGTGCTGGTAATTACCCCGATTCTCGATTCATCTGGCAGCGTCTCAATCGTGTCCCCGGCCGTCATTAAGGCCGTGCCGGTATAGAAGGGCAAGGGTTGAGGGGTATAGATCGGGGCCTCAAGACCATAATACTTCGACTCAAAGAGGTGGTGAGAAGCACCGCTGTAGTTAATTAAAGGCAAATCGGCTGCCTCGGTCTTGACATAATTAGCCAATTCTCGGAAAGGCCTTTTGGTGGGATGGGTAAAATAATGGTAGTTAAGAGTGGCCAGGAGGGAAACGGCCACTAGGATCAAAACCAAAGAAGACTTTCTCCTTAAAGAAGCAATCAAGAGGGAACTGGCGGGAATGACCATAAGCATATAGCGGTCGTAGAAAATTGGTTGGAAAAATTGAGAGACGAGAAAGGTTAAGACCAAGGGTACAAAAAACCACCCCAGAAGGAAAAGCGATTTCTCTTTGTCCTTAAGCCAGTTTCTCAAGAGTAAAGTCAAAACAATAGCCCAGAAGGCCAATTGACGGCTAATTTCCAGGCCTGAGCCAACAAGGAATTTCAGGACCGTTTCTACCAGCACTGCGGGAGTGGGTTTTCCCAGCCAGAAACCACTGCCCACCAGTGAGGTTTGGTAATAAAGAGGATAAAGCCAGGGAATATAAAGAAGGCCAATAATAAGAAAGTCAATAAAACCCTTTAAGATTTTTTTAATTGGTTGTCGCCAAAGCTGGGTAAGCTGCCAAAAACCTTCGAAAATAATGACGAAGATCGAGAAATGATGGGTATAAAGGGCAGCGGCGCTGGCGAGAATAAAACCCGGCCGGTTTTTCTTTAAAAAGAAGTAAATCGATAGGGTGGAAGTGAGGACTAAAAGAGCATACATCCGCCCCTCAAAGGCATATTGAAAAAGAAAAGGATTGGTGAAAGCGAGAAGAGCGGCGAGGAGACCGGTTCTTTTATGCCAAAGATGTTTGCCGATGAAATAAACAGTGATGACCGTCCCTAGAAAAAAAAGAAAAGAGAGGGCCCGAATGGCCACCTCTGACGTGCCGAAGATTTTCATCCAATTATGAAGGAGAAGGTAATAGAGTGGAGGCGAAGTATCGCGGGCGACGATTTGGATAATACTTAAATAAGGTTTAACGGCCAGGGTAGCTGCCCAGCTTTCATCACCCCAGAGACTGACAGAAAATTGGGTCATGGCTTTACTTTAACAAGGGGAAGAATCTTTAGCAAGCAGGCATTAAAGGATTATTCTTAGACCTTCTCGGTAACCCGATATTCCATTCTCTTTCCCGCCATCAGTTGTGTTTGTGAATGAAGACCAGGGATAACCGACATAAAGAGAGCGGCGACGGGCATCAATACCCACTGAAGGTATTCCAGGGCGGTTTTCCAGCGGGGGAAGCCCTTGGGTCTTTTAGGACGGAGGGAATAGTCAAGAACAATAATGACGAAAAGAGACAAAAGACAAGTGGTGAGAATGATTCTCGAGATTTTTGGCAAATTATAACCCAAGGTAGTTTCTTTGAAGACCGGATTGATAAGGGCAGGCAGCCAGGCGCCAAGGGTGAGAATAAACCAGTTAGTTGACCAGATAATATGAGTCTCCACCACTTTGTAAATTCTAAAGAGTTTGGTCCAAAGAGGAATTTCCGGATGTTTAAAGGCTTGCTTAATGGCGTAGGGAATGTCGGTGCACCCCCAAGCGTGACGACGGCATTGAAGGTAACGGTTTTTCAGGGAACCAAAATAACTGCGGCCTTCCGGGGCATCGATGCTTGTGGGTAAAAAAATGGATTCGACTTCCACTTTGCCCTGATTGTGGAAAAAGCATTGGAGGAAGATATGCCAGTCTTCAGGAATAATATCCGTATGCCAGTAGCCTACCCCATCAACCATTTTCAAAGAGGCCGAATAAGTAGAATAGTTCAAATAAAGATTTTCTGGTTCCAGGCAAGTAGAAAGGTGGATGATATTGCCCATCGTGCCGACAATTCTGACAAAGGCCGGCACTCGCCAATAATTGTTATGCCAAACAATGGGAGATTGCCAGAAGCGGTAGTAGCGCTCTGGATTCAAGGCAAAAGCATAAGTCAGAGCCGAGAAATAATGAGGATGAAAACGGGCATCAGCATCACAACTGGTGATGGTCATTTTCTCCAGGTTAAATTTCTTTTTCTTCATTAAAATCTTCTTAGCCTGTTTGGCTCCCCAAGCTTCGTTTGAGGCCTTGCCTCGGACCTCACCCGGCAGTTTGTCAAGGTGAAATGTGGTCATTAATTCCCCAAATTGACCCTGGTATCTCTTGACCAATTCCTTGGCTCTCTGGTGAGAACCTTCAGCCCTGGCTTCCATAGCGAGAACGATAAAGAGCTGTTTTTTATCAAGGTGTTTTTGTTTTGCTAAGCAATCAAGGGTGGTGGCTAACTTTTCCACCGATTCATTGTAATTGGGAATGATAATCAAGTGTTTAATTTCTTTCCAGTCGAGAGAATTCTTGTCTTTCTCTTTTTTGTATTGTTGATACCAGTTAGTTTTTTTGGCCTGTTTAACCTTCAAATAGCCAGCTAATCCTAAAAAAGCAGATTGAAAGGAGCGATAAAACCAAAAGATTAAAAAGCCGATGGTGAAATAGGCAACAATTTTGGGAATGAAAAAAGCCCCCCAGATGGGGAATAAGATAATCGTCCAGGCAAGAGTACCTGGAAGTATTTCTAAAATCCTCTGGACACGAGCGTCATACCGCTCAATGATTTTTCTCATCGAAGCGTATTATATCTTAATTTAGCCTCATAGTCGAGTGCTGGGATTGTTGCGAATAGGGGTGGTGGTTTTATCTCGAAATCTCTCTTAAAAACTTTTTCCAAGTTTTCTTTGTGTGTTTAATTTGCCAGACCGTTCTTTCTGGATAAAGACGATAGACATCATAATAGGCAGTGAATTCAAAAATTCTTGGCTCCTCACTTTCCAACATTAAATTCCAAATACTCCAAACTCTTTTGCCTTTTACCACTTTTTTATAAAGATTCATATCCGGCATCCAGTCGTGTTTTTCTAGAATTTTTAATAAACTTTGACCAAAATTCTTGAGTGATTTTCTTAGTTTAGGTGAAAGTTTTTTGGGCTCAATATATCGGTATTGTTTTCCTGGAAGTTTCTTTTGGAAAATCATATTTATTGGGCCAAACTTTGTTTTCTTCCTTAGGAACTGCGTTTCTAAGATAAAGGGCTTGATGTAATTCTTACAAATGTGATAGGCATATTCAGTATTTCTTAAATATTCTGGTTTATTTACTTCAGGGAAGATGCCTACTGGAACTTTGACTACTTGTTCCTTATTGGGCAGTTTATAAACCGCCCATTCCCAGCCGTAGTCAATCAGCCTTGATTTGGGAAAGAATTTGCAGGATTTCGGTGGTGGTGGTGTTCTGTTAACGATTGCCTTTATTTGTAGCCAGAGTTTAAATTCTTCTATTTTCAACTTTTTAGCGGTAAAGCCTTTATCAATAAAGGGCTGCATTCGCCACGCCCCCTCTTTAATATTTGCCATTTGGACAGGGTAACTAAAGGTAGCTTTTTTAGATTTTAAAGAGGTTTTTGGCATTTTCGGTGGTGATTCTCGCCACTTCCTTAAAAGGAAGGTTTTTTATCCGGGCGAGACATTCAGCAATAATTTTAACATGGGCCGGTTCGTTGCGAGTCCCCCGGTGGAGTTCTGGGGTGAGAAAAGGACAATCGGTTTCGAGGAGGACTTTTTCTAAGGGAATTTGAGCAAAGACATTCTGGAGGCCGATGTCATAGGTGAGGTTACCATCGACACCAAAGCAGAAACCAAGCTGGTTAACTTTCTCGATCTCTTTCTTGCCGGCTGAATAACAGTGCCAGACACCCCGGAGCTTCTTGCCTTTATATTCGTTTAAAACAGCGAGGGTTTCTTCAAAGGCTTCTCGTGAGTGGATGGCGACGGGGAGATTTGACTTTAGCGCTAATTCGATTTGTTGCCTAAAAAGGAAAATCTGCTCTTCTTGAGGGCGATCTTTTTCACCGGGTGGGGCGGGCGAATAGTCCAAGCCACACTCGCCAATAGCGACGACTTCTTTGTTTTTGGCTAATTCGCCCAGTTTTTGAACCTGCCGTGCTGGAGATAATTTAGTTTCTGGATCAGTTTGATGAGGATGAATGCCTATAGCAGGATAAACGACCCCAGGATATTTTTGGGCAATTTCGATGGCCTTCTTTGATTCTTTGAGATTACTACTGACGCAAATGATTTTTATGACGCCATTTTTAATAGAGCGCTTAATCACCTCGTCTAAGTCTTCTCGATATTCTCGGAAATTAAGATGAGCGTGGGTGTCAACAAGCATTATTTTAATCTGGGGAAGAGAGGCGGACCGGATTTAATTTGCGTCCCCGGTTTAATATTTGTCCAACTGTTTTTATAAAGTGGATTTTTGGCCAGGATTTTTGTAATGCCAAGGCGTTTGCCGACCTCCCGAGCGCTTTGGGGCATAAAAGGATAGATTTGCCAAGCCAGTTGGTGGATGGCATCTAAAAGACCGTAGACGACCCAATTAAATTGTTTTTTATCTTTGGTGGCTAATTCCCATGGTTTAGTTTGGTCGATGTATTTATCTGCCTCACTGATAAATTTCCAAATCGATTCTAGGGTCTCGTTAAATTTATATTCCGATATGGTTCTATCTAATGCCTTCCAGGTTTTTAGTTCGGTTGGCATTAATGGGTGTTTTTCTGGATCTTGGGTGATTGGCGGTACCTTCCCTCCGGAAAATTTTTCTGCCAAGGTGGTTACCCTGGCCACTAAATTTCCAAACCCATTAGCCAGATCGGCATTATAGACCTCTTTAAATCGCTGAATTGAAAAATCCCCGTCGCCATAAGCTGGGATTTCGCGCAAAAGATAGTAACGCACAGGATCGGTACCATATTCTTTTACCAAGTCAAAGGGATCAACAATATTGCCCAATGTTTTGCTGATTTTTTGTTTTTCCACCGTAACATAACCATGAACGAATTCTGATTTAGGTGATTGGATTCCGGCCGATTTCAACATCGCCGGCCAGTAGATGGCATGAAAGCGAGTAATCCCTTTACCGATAACGTGAACATCGGCCGGCCAATATTTTTGATAGAGCTTGCTCTTCTTCTGCCAATCAAGGGCGGTGATATAGTTCGCCAGAGCGTCAAACCAAACATAGATAATCTGGTTAAGGTCGCCAGGGACGGGAATTCCCCAGTCGTGAGCCCGCTCCTTGGTCCGAGAAATACTAAAATCCTCGAGCCCTTGGCGGATAAAGGTGAGGACTTCGTTTTTGCGCGTCTCAGGAATGATTGCCAACTTATCAGAGGCAATGAGTTTTTCCAGCCAATCTTGATATTTTGAAAGGCGGAAAAAATAATTTTCCTCTTCGACTACTTCTGGTTCTTTATTATGCTCTGGACATTTGCCGTCAATCAGATCCTTTTCGGTAAGAAAAGCCTCACAGCCAACACAATAGAGACCTTTATATATTTTTTTATAAATATCTTCTTTTTTACAAGCCTTCCATAAGGCCTGGGCGCCGTCAAGGTGGCGTTTCTCGGTAGTGCGAATGAAATCATCAAAAGAGAGATTAAGGGCATCTTTTAGCTGATAGTATTTATCCGAATTTTGTTTGACAAATTTTTCTACCGGTATTTTTTTCTCTTCGGCTGCCTGGACGTTTTTAAGGGCGTTGTCGTCAGTTCCTGACAAGAAATAAACATCTTCACCTAGAAGCCGGTGATAACGAGCAATCACATCGGTTTGGACAAATTCCAGGGCATGGCCGACATGGGGAGCGGCGTTAACGTAAGGAATGGCGGTAGTAACGTAAAATTTTTTATTCATATTGGTTCTTATTCTACTAAACTTAGGCTTAAACTAAAAGAGCCTCCAGGTGGAGGCTCAAGAAAGGGTTAGTTATTAGATTAGCTCCTTGAGCCCCCCTTGCTTTTGTTTCCCATCCCTTTGACAAGCTTGCTAATTTTTTCAGCCCATTTGTCGGCCCATTCATTGGCATTGATTTTATTGAGAGCAATCTGAGTCCCCTTTTGAGCTCTCATTTGTTCGGCAATAGAAGAAACGGTAGCGCTGGAGACGGCAAGGTTGTTTTTAATATTGGCGTAAGTTCTCCCCTTACTAAGATAATAGGCGATGCCGAGGCGACGGGAGGCCATATCGACTTCCGTTTTAGTAAGGAAACTCTCGACGAATTCCTTGGCTTCTTTGGTGTCCTTAATGTCGGCGATGACTTGATAAAGCAAGTTGTGAATTTGTCTTTTTAGATTGGGATTGACCTTAGATTTAGAAAGTTGCATAGGTTTACTATAAAAAATCCACTTCGATTAGGAAAGTGGGCAGTTGGCAAACTTGATGCTTTAATTAATTGAACAATAGCATCTTTAAAGATATTTTGTCAATGGGTTTACTTTGAAAGGTAGAAGCCAAGAGCGATGAAAATTCCCGTTAAAAGAGTCAAATTAAGAATATTGCCGACTTGGAAATAGCGGAAAAGCAGAGAGAGGACAATAAAAGTGGCCGCGAGAAGACCCAACCGGCTGTTGGCAAAAATAAGAGCGGCGGTCAGAAAGACGGCGAGAAAGAGAAGGAGAAAGAAACCCACAATAAGAAGACTGTTATCTGGTGATGAAAAATAGACTAGCCCGCCCCACAGAAGCCAGAAAAGGAAGGCGAGAAGAAAGGTGGGGAGAAAGTTTTTTCTTCGTTTCCTCATAATTCTCCTTTAATGAATCGAATTATAATAGAATTTGTGATAAAATTGAAGCCATGCCGAACGAATTTTATCTTCTGGCAGCTTTAATTATTGGTGCGATTGCCCTGGCAGCTTTTCTTATCAACAAGAAGCTTTCGGAAATTAAAGAGGCGACGAGACCGGATGACACGCTGGTTGAGTGGCTAAAAAGCCAACAGGCGACGAGTCAGGAAACTTCAAAGGCGATTAACGAAAGACTTGACCGGGCGGCTCGGGTGATTGCGGGCGTGCAGAAGAGCATCGGTGAGATGTCGGAAATTGGCCGGGGGATGAAAGATTTACAGGAGTTTCTCCGCAGCCCAAAACTCCGAGGGAATATTGGCGAACAGGTATTGAAAGAGCTTTTAAGCCAAATGCTTCCTAAGAAATCTTTTGACCTTCAGTATTCATTTAAATCAGGAGCTAGAGTGGATGCGGCTATTAGAACCTCGGCCGGCATTATTCCCGTTGATGCCAAATTTCCGATGGAGAATTTTCGGAAGATGATCGCAGCCAAGACGGATGAAGAGAAAAAGATGTCTGAAAAAGAGCTTGTCAGAGATGTTAAAAAGCATATCGATGACATCTCCTCAAAATACATTCTTACCGAGGAGGGAACGATTGATTACGCCCTAATGTATTTACCGACAGAAGCTGTCTATTATGAAGTGGTTAATAACAGTGATTTGTTTGACTATGCTGGTAAGAAAAGAGTCTTGCCGGTTTCTGGAACAACCTTTTATGCCTATCTGCGGGCAATATTAATGTCCTTTGAAGGGCAGAAAATCGAAGCTAAGGCGAGCCAGATTTTGGCCTCAATCAGGGCCGTCCAAAAAGATTACAATAAGGTCGAAGATAACCTCTCGGTTTTAGGCAAGCATATCCAGAATGCCTATAACCAGATGTCTAATGTTCTTTCGGGCTTTACCCTTTTAGGTCAAAAACTTTCTTCGACCCAGGCTTTAGGGGAAGGGACAAAAGAAAAGACTAAGCAGCTAGGGATCAGAGAAAAACCCTAACTGATTGAAGGTTACAGAGATAGTCTAATAGCGCTATGGCAAAAAAGAGAAAAAATCATCCGAAATTATGGAAAACAAAAAAATTAGCCTTAATTGCTTTAGTTTTGGGAGTTTTTATTGTTCTTGGAATTTGGCTTGCTGGTGATAAGTTGATTTTTCTTGGACCGACGCCAACACCGAGCTCCCCGGAGAAGAAGACCGAGACGGAGAATTACTTTACTGGGGAAATTTCTCTCCGTGTCCCGTATGAAGGACTGAAATTTCAAGAAATTGATGTTCATGGTTTTAAATCTATTCATGGGCAATTAGAAGAAACAGATTATCATCATGAAGATGCCGTGATAGACGGTTATACCTTTGTTGCTAACAAAGGTGAAGAGTTTGAATTCATTGCCCATGAGGATGCAACTTCTAACCCCGGAAGTTTTATTGAGACTGAATTATATGGATGGGGCCCTTCAGTTATCAGAGCGAATACGACAATTGGTTGGGGAGTGCCAGCAACGACCAGGTATTTTTATGTGATTAAAGGAAAGGATTTTTATGGAGAAAATTATTCTGCCCCCGGTGTAACACCCTTCGACGGCAGTAAATACGGGAAGTATCGACTAGAGATAACCCAAAGGAAATAAATTTAGTAAACCCTCTTTTTCTTAAATTTTTCCTTTAAATCCGCCTGGGAGATGGGAGAGTAGAAAGATTAGATAGACCCAGTGGACTACTCCGATTGGTTGGAAAAAAGAGAAGACTAAAAAGCCGACAGAAGAAGCCAAAAACCAACTTTTCTTCTTCAACAATTTCTGATTCACTCTCCAAAACCAAAGATTGAAAACTACCAAGCCAATAATTCCTGAGAATAAACTGATATCTAGGAGAAGATTATGGGAGCGGTCGACAACTACCCCTTCAAGGGTCCTGTTAATTTGGCGAAACTGCCTGTCGTAGACATTAATAATGCCTTCAGCACCATAGCCTAAAATCAATTTTTCTTGAAAAGCCTTAATACCTAAACCCCAGATTAACCAGCGATTCTCAAAAAGAGATTCATTTTTTTCGAGATAAACACCAAGGATGCCGACGGCGATAATCAGAGTTAAAGAGAAGATTAAGAGAAATTTTCTGGAGGGAAGCTTTTTCTTCCATAAAAAGCCAATAACTACGAGTTCGGCCATGATGGCTAAGACACCTGCTTTAGAACCGGTGAGAAGAAGGGCAATGATTAAGGCGACAACGGGAATTAATGGTTGTTGAAAAGTAATCACTAAGATGGGTAATCCTAGAGCCAAGAAGCTAGCGACCGCATTTGGTTCACCAATCGTGCCGATTGGTCTCTGATTATAAGAGAGAACAGGGAGGTTGAATTTAATGGCTAACCACTGGGCGTAAATGATTAGAATTTCGATGATGATAGCCAGACTCGCCCATTTCAAAACAGATTTTTTCTCTTTAGTTTTCAGAAATTTAGTGGCGAGGGCAAAAAGTCCCAGAAGAAAAAAGAAAAGCACGCTTTGGTGACGATAGCCACCAGCGAGAAAGCCATAAGGAAATTTTTGATTAATTAAAGTACTTAAAAAGAGAATTCCGACCCAGAGGAACCAGATTTTATCAATATTTTGGAGGCAAACCTCGAAATCCTTCTTTAAGAGTTTGATAATTAACCAAAGAGTCAAGAAAAAACCAGCCGTAAAAAATAGAGACACTTTAGCTAACTCAAATTTCAGTGGCGAAGACCAGAGAAAAAGGGGAAGGAGAAAAATCAGCAGTTTGATTAGCCAACTTGACACGTTTTCATTATAGTCATATCCTAGAAACAAGACAAAAATTTTATGGTTAACCCCATTGAATCCTTAAAGAAAATTAAGACCTCATTGGATCAAATCCCAACTAAATATCGCCTTTTGACTTCACTTGGTTTTTTAGTCGCCCTACTTGTTGCTTTGCCTATAACCATAAGCGGCTTAATGACAGGGAATTTTGAATTAAGAAAAAGAGCCGCTAGTGGTGAAGTTACGCCGACGCCTCCGGTCGTAGAGCAAAAAACATTGGTGATTATGTTTAATTTTCAAGATCAACCAGACAACAAACCATTCTCCAAAGAAGAAGTTGATTCGGCTTTCTTTTCAGGAACAAGGTCGCTGAATAGCTACTATAAAGAAGTTTCTTTTAATCAGTTGGGTTTTACAGGAACAATAGTAGGTTGGTATACCATTCCCTACAACACAACTTGTTCCTGGGATGAAAATATGAGGCAAATCTTATTAAATAAAGTCGAGGCAGATGGAATTAATATAAACGACTATTTGCATTTAATTTATTTAAAACCCTATGTTGATGGATGTTCTAGCACAGCAAGTTTAGGGGGAAATCCGTCAGAGATGTATCTTGTTGGAACATTAAATCTCTCTACCCTCATTCATGAAATGGGCCATAATCTATCCCTGGGGTATGCTGCTTCTCTGAATTGCGGCAGTAAAGCAATTGATTCATATGCAAATTGCCAGGTAGGCTATTATGGAGATGTATCCAGCCCCCAAGGAATGGGGACGGAATCATTTCATCATAATGCCTTCCATAAACTATATCTCAATTGGATACCACCATCCAGAATTCAAGAAGTAACTATGAGTGGGGATTATACAATTTATCCGATTGAGACGGCCGGATCCGGAATTCAGGTTTTAAAAATTCGGAAGCCAGATACAAATGAATATTATTTTTTAGAATACAGACAACCTATCGGTTTTGACCTAAACTTATCTTACAACGTTACCTCTGGTGCGCTTCTTCATGTAGGGTTTCTCACCGATCGTCTTCTTTCGTCTTATTGCGAATTAATACATTGTTCAAAGCAAGAAATCAATACATATCTGATTGACACACACCCTGAATCAATATATGGTTTTGAGGACGCCGCCTTTAAAGACGGAACTACCTTTTACGACGAGGCCAACCATATCAGCATTAACCAAATCAATCATGATCAAAATTCCGTGACTGTTTCGATAAATTTGTCTTTAGTTCCTACCCCAACTTCAACCCCAACGCCGGTTTGTAAAACAGGTCTCAATTTGTTTTCTGTCTATAATCTTTGTTCCGGGGGTTTCAGGAACGCGAGATATATGTGTTACGATCGTTTCTCGGAAATACTAGGCGACCCAACCAGCTGTAAATCATCGGACGTTTGGAGAAAAATAGCGGAGGAGGCCTGCCGGGGTCATAGTTCGTGTCCATCGCCGACCCCTACCCCAACCCCCATACCCTGTACTCCAGAGGGAAAAACAATGCCGGTTTATCCTGGATACGAATGTTGTTCTGGTTTAGTTGCTATTTCCACCATCAAGCCTGATCAATACGGAAAATGCCCGTTACAGCCACCACTTGGAGCTTCGGTTTGTACCAAATGTGGGAACAAAATCTGTGGACTTGGGGAGAATAAGTGCAATTGTCCTAATGATTGTCTTGGTCCAACCCCAACACCTATTCCGACCATTATTCCCACCCCAATCCCAACAGTTAGGCCAACTCCTCCTCCGCCTCGAAAATGCCCGGGAACTTGTCTCCCGAATTTTATTTGTAGATTGTTAAGAGGAAGGTGCATCTCTAGTTTTACTTGCCCCAGTTTTAGAGGATTTTCTCGTTGCTGCTGTCTATTGGGCATAATACGCCGCTGAGACAAACTTCTATCTTCCTCCAGAATCGAAAAAAACAGACAGGACTTGGTATAATACTCGAAGAGATTAGAAGCGATGCTTTATTCTACCAACCAGGTGGTTGGAGAATGCGAGGCACGAAGTGCCGCTGTATAATTAGCCTGTGGCTGACAAAAAAGAGAAAAAACTTAACCAGGAACAAAAAGAGGCAGTTGAATTTGGTGAAGGACCGCTTTTGATTATCGCTGGTGCCGGAACAGGCAAGACGACGGTGATTACCGAGCGGATTAAGTGGTTGGTTTCTTCTGGAAAAGCGAAACCCTCGGAAATCCTCGCCCTCACTTTTACTGATAAGGCCGCTCGGGAAATGGAAGAGCGGGTCGATGTCGCCATGCCTTATGGCTATACCGACATGTGGATTTCCACCTTCCATTCCTTCTGCGATCGAGTCCTTCGCCAAGAAGCGCTTCAGGTTGGGCTTGACCCGGGCTACAAACTGATGAACGAGGCGGAAACGACTCAATTCCTGATTAATTATCTCTTTAAGTTTGATCTTCAATACTTCCGTCCCCTGGGGAATCCGACTAAATTTGTAAGGGGAATGCTCCAACACTTTTCCCGGCTAAAAGATGAAGATGTTGTGCCGCAGGAATACTTAAAGTACGCCAAAAAATTAGTGAAAAAAGCGAAAACAAGAGAAGAAAAAGATGAAGCGGCGAAAACGCTGGAATTAGCTGATGCCTATCGGAGATACGAGGAACTCAAGGTTAAGGAGGGAATGATGGATTTTGGGGATTTGATAACCAACACTCTTAAGCTTTTCCGCGCCAGAAAAAATGTCCTTGGCCAATATCAGGACCAGTTTAAATATATTCTGGTTGATGAATTTCAAGACACCAACCATACCCAAAATGAACTCGCCATGCTTTTAGCCGGAAAGAAAGCTAACCTTACCGTCACCGGCGATGACGATCAATCAATTTATCGTTTCCGGGGGGCGGCCGTTTCCAACATCATTCAGTTTAAAAAGGAATATCCGAAGGCAAAGATTGTCGTTCTTACCCAGAATTACCGTTCCACCCAAGTGATTTTAAACCGTGCTTATGAGCTCATCCAAAATAATAATCCCGATCGTCTGGAAGTAAGAGAAAAAGTTAATAAAAAACTTGAGGCGGTCCGGACGCTCCAAGGGAAGCCAGTCGAGTTTATCAAGACTGACCGGGTGGAGAATGAAGCCGAAGCGGTGGCGAAGGCGATTAAACAACTAATCATTCCGAAGGAATCTCGCAAAGCGAGCATTGGCAATTATCAATTCAAGGACATCGCCATTTTAGTCCGGGCCAACAATCACGCCGACCCTTTCATTCGGGCGCTAGCTCGGTTGGGAATTCCCTATCAATTTCTCGGCCCTGGCCAACTTTTCCGTCAAGCCGAAGTTAAAGAGCTAATTGCCTATTTAAAAGTTCTTTACAATTTTGAGGATAACGTCGCTTTTTATCGAGTTTTATCTTTGGAACATTTTGATCTCTCCGCTCGGGATCTGGCGGCGATTAATAACTATGCCCGCCGTTATAACCTTTCTCTCTTTGAAGCCTGCGAGAAGGTTGATAAGATTTTTGTTTCCCAAAAGACGAAAGAAAAAATTAACTGGTTAGTGGCGATGATTCACCGTCACTTAAAACTGATTCCCAAGGAGACGGCTGGTCAAATTCTTTACTACTTCTTAGAAGATACCGGCCTACTGAAGAAATTGGCGGAATACAAAGCGACGGTTGAGGAAAAAAGGGCCCAAAATATCTCTAAATTCTTTGATCGTTTGAAAACTTACGAGGTGGATCATGAGGATGCTTCCATTCCCGCGGTAGTTGATTGGCTCAATCTTTCGATGCAACTAGGCGAGTCGCCCCTGGCGAGCGATACCGATTGGGTTGAAGAGAATCGGGTTAACCTCCTCACCGTCCATTCTTCTAAAGGCCTGGAGTTTCCGGTGGTTTTTTTGGTTAATCTCGTTGCCGCTCGTTTCCCGACGAGGGAAAGACAGGAGCAGATTCCTATTCCGGAAGAGTTGATTAGGGAAATATTGCCGACGGGTGATTATCATAAACAGGAAGAGCGGCGGCTTTTCTATGTCGGGATGACCCGGGCTTGTGACCGCTTGTTTTTAACGGCGGCTAATTATTACGGCGAGGCGAAGCGGGAGAAAAAAATCTCTCCATTCGTCGTTGAGGCCTTAGGGCGAGAAGCAGTTGAGAAGCCGAGTTACCAACCTAGTGAACAACTGGGCCTTTTAAGTTGGCAAGCCATACCTGAGGAAAAAGAGAAAATGGCGAGACAACCAATCAACTATCTGTCGTTTTCTCAAATTGACACTTTTGATACTTGTCCTCGCCAATATCGCTTTCGCTATCTCCAACGGATCCCGGTACCACCCTCAGCGGCAGCTAGCTTCGGCAACACCATGCATAAAACCCTGCGAGATTTTTACCAAAGGATCAAGGCGAGGGAAAAGTTAACCGGGAAGGATCTTTTGAAGCTCTTGGGGACAAATTGGTCGGCGGAGGGTTATGCTAGTAAGGCTCACGAAGAGCGGATGAGGAAACAAGGTGAACGAATGTTGGTTGATTTTTACAAAAGATTTGATTCCAGGTTGATTCCCAAGGACCTAGAACAATCTTTTGTCATTAAGATTAGCCCAAAACTCAAAATTGGCGGAAAGATTGATCGAATTGACGAACCAGGCGGAAAGCTTGAGGTGATCGATTATAAAACTGGTAGGGTGCTGGATCAGAAAGATGTGGATAAGTCTTTACAAATGACGGTTTATGCGTTGGCGGCGACCGATAAGGGTATTTACGGCAAGAAACCCGAAGAGGTGATTTTGAGTTTTTACTTTCTCGATACTAGTGAGAAAAAATCGACCAAAAGAACCGCGAGCCAATTAGAACAGGCAAAGCGAGAATTAAGCGAGAAGGCAAGAGAAGTTGAGAAGAGCGTGTTCGAACCAACGCCTGGTCCTTGGTGCGACTGGTGTGATTTTAAACTTCTCTGCGAGGCGTGGCGCTAGAAGGGTAAGCGATATTTAGAGAAACTTCCTGGGAATTCAATTTCCCTACCGCTAAAGCCTTTTTTAAAATGACTAAAGCCTTGCCAGGATTTAATAGGGAACCGCTCATCATAAATCCCCTCAAAGTCAAAAATCTGACAGCCCCGCTTTTTGGCTAATCTAATTGCCTGCCAGACGAGGAGATATTGGGCGAATTTTTTTCGTCCCTCGCTTGAGGAGAAAGCATAGAAATAATAAGCAGACCTGTTTGTAGTGAGAATAACAATACCAGCGATTATTTGTTTATGGTGATAAGCTGCCAGGAAGAGGCTTTTATTACCAAAGGCCTTTTTAATATTTTGTAGGGTTTTTAACGAGGGCACATATCGACACCAGCCTACCGATTTTTTCCAAACTTTATGAAATGGCGCCAATTTTCCCACTTCAATTATTTGTACTGCTTCTTCTGTGGCCTTTCTTATCCCGTATCGAGCGTCCTTTTTCATTTGGGCCAGAATTTTCTTTTCCGGTAGGGCAAGGTTAATCTGAAGAGTTTTAGTGACATGGCCACTACTGCCACTAAGTTTATAGCCATATTTTTTGAATCCCGGCTCGATTTTTAGCGGTTGGATTTGAATTTGGAGAGGTTTGTACTTCCGGGCTAATTTTTCGATTTGAACAAAAAGAATGGGTGAGGCGGGGTATTGGCTTTTCATAATTAAGGGCGGCAGTAGCGGCAACTTTCGAAGATAGATATAACCATTGTCGAATTTCTCAACAATCCAACCAGACAACTCCATGAATTTGGCGAACTCTTTTGATTGACGAAGATTCATAAAGGCAGTCGCGCTTTTAATCTGAGAAGCTTCCAGCGGCAGTATTCGGCCAAATTGTAAAGTTGGTAAAGATAAGGATTAATCACTAAATCCCAAGTACCGACGAATTCGACTAATTGAGCACCTGAACCTTCTTTGAAACGGTGGAAACCGAGCCAGGGGTCTTTAGGATCAGGTTTTGGCCCGGGAGTCCCCCAAAGGTCAAAGGTCTTACAGTCCTTTTTTTGGCCAAATTTAATTGCCTCCCACAGCATGGCGTATGAGGGCATGACATTTTGATATTCTCGGGTAGAAGCGCCATAAGGATAATAGAGAATGTTATTAAAGGTAAACAAAACCCAGGTGACTAAAGGCTTGTTTTTATATTTAGCCACCAAGAGGTGGGCAATCCCTGCCGGCTGGAGGGTTTGCCACATTTTGCGGTGATAGTCGAGAGTATGGGCATAGAATCTTTGTCTTTTTGTTGTTTCCACCGTTAATTTTAGATAAGTTTCAAAAGCGCTGGGAGAATTGTCTTCAGTGACTTTAACCCCATGTTTTTGGGCGAGGCGAATGTTATAACGGGTCTTTGATTTCATCGCGGCCAGGAGTTGCTCTTCAGTCCTCGTGAGGTCGAGTTGAAAAGTATATTTAGTAAAAAGCGGTCGGCCGGGACGGCAACCATTTTTCTGGAGAAACTCTTTAATATCTGAGTATTCCTCTTTTTTAGTCTCTTGATTGATTGGCCCACCGACATTGGGTTCCAGTTTAACCAAGGCGGCCTTTTCCTGATGGCCTAGTTTTTGGAGGGCTTCGAGCATGATCTTGTCCGGCATTGGCCCCTTAGGAAAATAAAGTAAATTATAAGGAAGATAAGGAAGGGGGTGAACCGTGAGCTGAAAGCTGGCCTTCAGTTCCTGGCCGTCAAAGGCGCCGAGCCGAATTGCCTTTCTGCCGGTAGCGATTCTAAATTCTCCCCATTCCCAAGATTGAAGAGGATGGATGGCGACCTTGTTGAATTGGTCTTTCTCTTCCGGGAGAACCTCACGCACAATCATATTTCTATCTTATCAGATTGGCCAAAGAAGGTCTCTATTAGTTCTTTGGGGATATCATCAATAAAACGAGAAAGAGGATTAGTTGATTGCCGGCCGAAATAAAGGCGTCGACGGGCGTAGGACAAAAAGAGTTTTTCTTTTGCTCTGGTCATGCCGACGTAACAAAGTCGCCTTTCCTCTTCGAGTTCGCCTTTTTCCATTAGACTCCTTGAATGAGGAAAAAGCCCTTCTTCCATGCCGACCATAAAGACAATGGGGAATTCGGTCCCCTTAGCGGCGTGAGCCGTCATCAAGGTAACAGTTTTATGTTTTTTGGTCCCAAAGGAAGCTTTGTCAGTGGGCAAGTACTCCTGTTGAATAAGAGCAACATTTTCCAGAAATTGATTCAAATCAGAAAACTGACTGGCGACCGAGCGTAGCTCTTTGATGTTTTCTAAACGCGCCAAATCTTCTTCCTTTTTCGGATTGTATGCCTCCAGATAACCGGTTTCTTCGAGAATTTTATCGAGTAGTTCCAGAGGCGTGAGGACCCCTGCTTTCCTCTTCTTTAATAGTTTGGCTAGACCAAGAAACTTCTTAAATCTCCTTTTGCCCAGTTTTTCCACTCTTTTAAGAGAAACGGTGTCTTTGGGATTAAGCATTAATCTTAAATAGACCAAACAATCTTTAATTTCTTTCCTTTCATAGAAGCGGGTTCCACCGACCAGGATATAGGTAATACCGGCATGGAGGAGGGCCTCTTCGATGATTCGCGATTGGGCGTTAGTGCGATAGAGAACGGCGAGACTAGAAAAAGGTTCATCGAGTTCGATTATTTTTCTGACAATAAAATTAGCTTCGTCGATTTCGGAATTGGCCTCATAGAGGGTGATTTTTTCTCCCTTCTCGTTTTTAGTCCAGAGTTTAAGGATAGGATGGCCCGTGTTTTTTCTAATCACTTCGTTGGCGGCCTCGAGAATGGTTTGGGTTGAGCGATAGTTGCGTTCGAGGTTGATTATTTTCAAATCGGGAAAATCCCCCTTAAGGTTCATTAAATTTCGGTAATTAGCTCCTCGCCAGCCGTAAATGGCTTGGGAGGCGTCGCCGACGACACAGAGATTACGTCGCTTACCGACCAGGAGGCGAGTAAGAAGATATTGCGCCTGGTTGGTATCCTGATATTCGTCGACGAGGATATAGAGAAAATGATCCTGATATTTAGTCAGAACAGATTTCTCTTTTTGAAAAAGATTGACCGTTTCAAAAAGTAAGTCGTCGAAATCTAAGGCTTGATATTCTTTTAGGAGCCGTCGATAGGTGAGATAGATTCTCGCAACAGTGGTTTGGAAGTTTCCTTGGGCGTATTGGGGATACTCGAGGGCAGAAATAAGTTCGTTTTTTGCCTGAGAAATAGTGTTAAGGGCCGAAGAGGGATTAATCTCTTTAGGGGAGACATCAATTTTAGTCATGGCCAACTTAATGGTGTCTAGTTGGTCGTTCTTGTCGTAAATAAGATAGTTATGAGGAATGCCGAGGCGTTGGCCTTCACTTCTTAAAATTCGAGCACAAAAAGAATGAAAAGTTCCCGCGAAAGGCAAACCAACCGTGTTCGAGAGGAGTTTTTGAATACGACCTTTCATTTCTTCTGCCGCTTTGTTGGTGAAGGTCAGTAGAAGGATGTTTTCTGGAGGGACATGCTTCTCTTTAATCAAAAAGGCGGCACGGTAGGTTAAGGCTCGGGTTTTGCCACTACCGGCACCCGCTAGGATTAACAATGGTCCTTCGCCGAAATTGACCGCCTCTTGCTGGGCGGGGTTAAGGTGAGATAGAATATTATCTGGTTGAGACACGGATTAATCTTAACATGGACAAATCTAACAAGGAAGCCACTTTAGCCTCTTCCGATTTAGCCGGAGACGAAGAGGAGAAGAAAGGCGCAAAAGAGAGTTGTTGCCCCAAACGAAAGAAATTATTTTGGGGAGTATTAACCGGAATTTTTTTTCTTTCCCTGGTTGTTGCTCTTTTTTATCGTGGTTTAATTCCGCCCCCCGGGAGGACGAACCTCCTCCTTTTGGGGATGACCGGTGAAGAACAGGCCGGGGGTGATCTCACCGATACAATCATTTTTGTTTCGGTGGAAAACCAGACGGGTAAGACCCTGGCAGTTTCTCTCCCTCGCGATATTTGGATTGCCCCAATTAGGGCGAAACTTAATTCTGCCTATCATTATGGTGGCCTAGATTTGGCGAAAGCGACGGTTTCAGAAATTTTAAACCAGCCAGTTGATTACGCCGTCGTCATTGATTCTAATCTTTTTATTAAGATTATTGAGGTTCTGGGTGGGGTGAAGATTGAGGTGGAAAGAGAATTTGATGATTATAAGTACCCCATCCCCGGCAAGGAGAATGACGATTGCGGTGGTGACCTAGAATACCGGTGTCGCTATGAACATCTCCATTTCGATGCCGGCTGGCAGTCTATGGATGGAGAACGCGCCCTAAAATACATCAGATCAAGATATGCCGAAGGCGAAGAGGGAACTGATTTTGCCAGAAATAGGCGCCAACAAAGACTACTTTTGGCAGTTAAAAACAAACTTCTTTCCCCTTCGGTGTTAGTTAACCCCAGGAGGCTAATTCAATTATTTGAAGTGGTAACCGAGAGCATTAAGACTGATCTTCCCCGAGGAGAATATGGCGATTTTATTAAATTAGCCTTAAGATTGAGGTCAAAAAACCTTCGGGTAGAAGTTTTGGGCGAAGATTATTTGATTATGCCATCGCCTTCTAAAGAAAAATATGATAACCATTGGGTTTTGATACCTAAAACAGGCGATTGGGTGGCAGTCCAAGAATATGTCAAGAAGCTTTTAAGTGAGTAACTTGGCTGTCTTCTTAGAGATCTAGTCCCAGGTCGATCTGGTAAATTTTGGTCAAGCCGGAAGAAAAAACCACTTTTCCTAGTTGCTCGAATTTTTCTTCCTGAAGTTGGGGGTATTGTTGCCTTTCAAGTTTGCCGATAAAAATCAGGCGGACCCGATAGTTGTTTAATATCTGCCTTATCTGATCTAGGTTAGACGACTCATAGATTATTTTTACTTCTTCGGTTCTTTTAGCTGGTTCCTCAAATGAACCCCGCCAAAGCCATTCGTGAACTCGCCAGCCGAGGATGGTGGGCAGGCCAGTATTGGTGCTTACCCGAGCAAAATCAGTATAACTTTCACCGACCGCCTCGACGATGACCGGTTGGCCAGAGACGTTTTTCTTGAGCCATAAAATAGCTTGATAGTCATCGGGGTAGTTACTGCTGAGATAGTTGAGCCCGTAAAGTCCTTGATAAGTCCTTAATCCATAGTAGGAACGGATGGCGAAATAAGGGTAGATGAAAATAAAAACAGTGAGCGAAAGAATGAAAAGAGAAAGAATCAATTTTAGAAGGCGTTTCTTAAGGCTGGATAAAACTCTGACGATGATGTAGCCGCCGGTAATGGAGAAGATAACAAAGGATTGGTAAGTAAGCTTAAACACGGTGTTGGCCCGCTGGTGACTGTGGATGTAGATGTCCTTAATATAAATAATTTCCGGAATAATAATGAGCAGCCAAGCAAGGGTGAGGAGGATGAGGACAAAATAGTTGACAGTTGACAGTTGATAGTTGATAGTTTTTTTACGCCTTAGGAAAAACAAGAAGAATAGAGTGGTAAATAAGGGGAAGCCCCAAAGGACCAAAAGCATCCAGGGAGGCGAGTGGAAATCTGTGAGGGCGATACCCTGGATAATGCTCTTGAAATGGACATGAAAAAGGAGAGAAAAAAAGAGAGACAATCCCAGAACAAAGAGACAAGACTTAAAAGTCTGCCAGAGAGTTTCCCAGGCAAAACCATGGTTTAAATAGTTAAACCAAAGAATAGCTGCCCCAAAAACTAAAAGATAAATAGGGAAATCCCAGGCGTTGGTCATGAAGAAAATTCCCAACAGCAATCCTGCGAGAAAGTAAAAAGATAAAGGAAGTTTTCTTTTTATTTTTGTTAATAGAGTCGAAACTAGGGCCAGGAAGAGGAGAATGAAAGGTAGATTTAAAAGATGGCCATGAAGATCGGCGACGACAAAACTATAAAGGGGAAACTCATGGATGGTGTTATCGGCGGCCCCGAATTGTTGGACGATAAAACGAGTGGCATCAGGATACCAATAACCAGAAAGATTACCATGGTTTAGAAACCAATAGAGTAAATGGAGATTCCCGCCTAAGTTTAGAAGCAAAGCAGAGATCATCCCACCAATAAGGACTAATCTCAACTTGCTTGCCTTTTGTTTTTTCTTTTGGGCTCCAGCGGTCGCGAAGACGAGATTACCTCCCAAGGAAAAAGCCGCCGTGAGCGAGAAGGCAAAAATAGTGGCAATCATCAGATTATAAGTAATCGCCGAATCAATTTTTGAAAGCTTGGTTAAGACGGCGGTTACTAAATGGCCAAAGTAATAATAGTTGACTGTTTCTCCTGCTAACCACATATCAGCTGGGGGAAAATATTCGGCACGCAAAATTGAGTTAATAAAACCAAAATCCATGAACTTTTCCAGCCCCTGAATGTTTGGTTGGTAACCACGGACAAGAGACCAAAAAATCAGACCAACAAGAAAGAGTAGCTCCTCAAAAGCAAAAAGTCGCCAATGTTTTTTGACGATTTTCTTGAATTCTTGGCGTTGTTGATTGATGAGGACAAGATTCCCGAAAACCAAGACGCCGATGATTAACCAGACCGATTTGGTAGAAAACGAGAGAATCTCCAGACTGCCGAGGAACCAGATGAGATAGGAAACAAAAAGGACGGCGAGGATTTTACTAAAGGCGTAGCCTTTATCAAAGAAATTTCGAAAGAAAAGTAAAGTCAGAGGGAGAAAAGCCACCCCGAGAGAAAAGAGCAGGAGCCACCAGAATAAAATTAACGAAAAGTCACTAGTCATTTAATAAGAGACTTTTTAAGGCGTCACTAGGTAACTTCTTTGTATTTTTAAAAATCATGACTTTGGGATGATCAAAGACCTGAAAGGTTTCTTCGGCCATGTCATCATTGATTTCTACGCCCAAGACCTTTGGGTAAGACGAGAACTCCTTTATTTTATCAAAACCCAACGTGCCGTCGAAGAGGAGGAGATAATATCTCGTCGTGAGGGGGTATAAGTCGCTCAGTCTGAGGCGATTAGCATAGACGCGGCGACTACCGATAAGGAGATAGTCGCTGGTGGCGAGTTGATTAGACAGCTGTTCAACAAGAGCGACTTTTCTTGGCCACTCAGGGGGATCATCAAGGGCATAGAAATCAAACCAAATCTGGCTGTACTCTGAAGGATGTCTGTTACTGACCGAGAGAGGCAGGGAGGCAACATCGAGGGGTTCAAGGAGAAGAGTCTTCTTGGGAGGAAGGTTTCGATAAATCCATTCTGAAGCGGCGATTCTCGTGTCTGGTCGTTGGTAGATGTTAAAGAAAGCCATTGCGTAAAGTGCTTGGAGAGCGACGACGGCGATAATGATGAAGGAAATAATTGGCTTTATCTTTTTTCTTTTCTGAGATTGGTTGTAGATTTCTAGCAAAAAGAAGGCCGTCAAGAGGCAGAAAAATGGGCTGAGGGGAATCATGTATCTGGTCCACTTGACGAAAAGCGAACCGTTGAAGAGAAAATAAAAGGTAGGGAGAAAAAAAAGAAGATACTTTTTCTCATCGTTGTTTTTAATACTTTGGAAAAAAAGGGTAAACAGCCCTAGAAGACCGAAGATTAAAACTGGCCATCCCAATGTCCAAGGGAGAACTTTAGTTAGTTGGAAAAGATAGGGCTTAGTTCTTTGAAATTGGCCAGAAAAAAATATCGGCGTTTCCCCGGTGGCAATATTCCTTTCATTGATAAAGGCGTTTTTAAAAGAGGGAAAGTCTAGGATACTAAAGGGGAAAACTAGGAAAAAGACTAGAAACATAAGCAGGCCGGCGGCGATTAACCACTGATTTCTTGCAAGAAAGTTTTTTCTTGTTAGCGCGAATAAGTGGGCCAGGAGGAGTGAGGGAAGGAAAACTAAGGCACTGACTTTTGCCCCAGCGGCTAAACCGAGACTAATCATGCCTAGAAGATAGCCGTGTTGGTATTTCTTTTCCTTCAAAATGACGATAATCGCTATCGCTGTCAGAACACCGCCGAGGGTTAGAATGATCTCGGTGGTGCCAAAGTGGGCGGCTTGAATGAGGCCCACATTAAAGCTCGTTAAAACCGCCGCCAGCAGCCCCACTCTTGAAGAGAAAAGCCTTTTTCCCAGAAAGAAGACCAAGAAAATAAGACAAACAGAAATCGTGGCGGAGACAAAACGACCAATGATGTTTATCTGGGCTGCCTGTGACCACGCTTGACTTCCCGTCAGAAGAGACATTATTAGAGCGCCTAGGCGGTAGAGATAGATGTTGAATGAGCCATAAACGAAATTTCCCGGATGAAGAGGGAATTTCAGATTAGCCGAGGGGTGGGCGATATTATTACTCTCGTCGGGATTAAAAAAATAACCCCGATCCCAGTTTAAATTGTAAAACCGAAGAATGGCGCCAACGAGAATAACGAGTATTAAAAGCCAATTTTTACGAGTTAAATTGATTGTTTTTTTGAGATAGTGGGAAAATTTCATTGTCCGGCAATTCCAGCTACATTTTCTCCCATGGCAATCGCATAATTTATCCCACGATCCCAGGGATAAATTTGTTGCATATTAGCCAAGTAGAGATTGGGAATGGGAGTTTCGAGCGGGGGGAAAAGGCGAAAATAATTAGTCGGCACAATAGGCTGGGCGTATAAATTAGTTGACAGCCAGGAATTAATGATTGATGTTTGCTTGAGTTTTGGATTGATTTTTTTAAGATGGGGTAAAAATTCACGTAAAACCGCCTGTTTTTCCATTTTAAAATAATGATGATTTTGGGGATAATATCCGCCAACATAGAGAAGATGATGGTTGCCATAATATTGAGGACTGATAAAGTTGGTATGTTCCACGACAGCAACGAAGGGAAATCCTGGGTCATTAATGTTTAACCAGTAAGTGTTGTCTTTGAGAAATTTTTCTTTAAGCTCTAAGATTAAGTTAATCGCTCCGAGCATTGCCATTTTTTTAAGCCGTTTTTTGTAGTCGCTGGGTAAATTTGGGGCAATTTTGAGAAAAACTGAAGCCGGAGTGGTGACAATCACTTTTGGCTTTGTTTTTCTTTTTTGGGACAAGAATTGGCTTAGGTCCTGAATTTCTTGGTTGAGAACAATTTTACCCCCGTTTTCTTTAATTTTTTCCATTAGTCTCTCAGTTAAAATCTGGAAGCTTCCCTTAAGGTAGCCAAGGCGACCACTGCGCTTTTTAATTCTCGCCCAAAACCAGACCATAGAAATCTGGCTGGCTTGATCGCTGAACTTCGATTCAAGGAGGGATTTCCAGAGAATTCGATACGGCCGTTTCCCATAATGTTTTTCTAGCCAATTTTTAGCCGTGAATTCTTCAAGTTTTTCCCAGCGGCCAGCGTATTTCAGAGAGGCGGTGGTTAAGCCCGCCCGCAGTCTCTCTTGGAAAGAGAGGTGAGGAAATTGTAGGAGAGAAAGAGGAGAATCAAATTGGTAAGCCGTTCCCTGGTAGAAAATCGAGGTTTTGGGACGGGCGTAAAAGAGTTTATCGGCAAGGTCAAGGTCGGCCATCAGCTTTTTCGCCGCCTTGTCTGAAGTAAAAAGATGATGGAAAAAATTTTCAAGGGGCCATTGCCAGCCTTCTTTCTCAAAACCAGCGGCGAGTCCTCCAGGATATTTCTCCTTTTCGAAAACAATAACCTTGTGTCCTTTTTGGGAAAGTCGATAGGCAGCGGTTAAGCCCGTAACCCCAGCGCCGACGATAATCACTTCCATCGAGTGGTATTTTAACTGATATGGGTTCTAGACGGAAGAGGCGAGGTTGCTTTTTAGAGCTCAGGTATTTTCTCTGGAGCAGGAGTGGGTGAAAGACTAGGGGTGGAAGTGGGGCTGAAGCCGCTATACTGGCGGCCTCTTTAAAGCAACAGTCCTAAAATGATAAGGAGAATGCCTCCCAGGGCCGCCAGGATAGTGGGCGAGATAATACCAGCCGTGGGTAGTTCCGCCTTGGGTGCTGGGGTTGGTGTCGGCGTTGGGGTTTCTCCCGGGGGCGGTGGAGGTGTCGGCGTTGGGGTTTCTCCCGGGGGCGG
>Ga0315285_10001103_pt1 | contig 28206 bp, 14 predicted proteins | sample YL17G09_36_MG_FD_203698 | JGI IMG/M metagenome (GOLD analysis project Ga0315285, IMG submission 203698) | Sediment microbial communities from Yellowstone Lake, YNP, Wyoming, USA - YL17G09_36 | ecosystem: Environmental > Aquatic > Freshwater > Lake > Sediment | place: USA: Wyoming | collected...
AAAAGCTCACACAGGGCCGTACGTTTGTAGAAGTGCTCCGCAATGTAAAGCTCGCTGGATGGATCACAGAAGCGGGCCACCACCAGCACCATTGCCATCACCGACCAGGGAATATCTTCACGACCTTCGGGCAACAGCTCCTTCAATACAGACCACAGCCCCAATTGCTCAAGCAACTGCACAGCCAACCAGGGTCCGCCAAACTCCAGACAACGCTCCACACGAATTCGTTTCAGATCCACCTCAACCCATTGTGGTTCCACCTCATCAAACAGTTGTCGTTGATAACAGCGTCCGGCCCCTGTGGCCGCCTGCTTAAGACCCAGTCGGCCTTGCTTGTCTACTTGCCCAAGATAAGCCACTGTACGTTGACGTGGGCCTCGCTTGGTGCGGCAGGACTCAACCAGAGCCCAGTAGGCATGGGGTTTGCCGTTCTTGGTGACATGGATTGGCCGAATGAACATGCCTGAATTCTATGTCAGGCCGTACCCCGGACAAGAGGGTAGGTTTTCACTACATCGGGTTTTGCCACCTACTGTTTAGCGGCCGGAAGGACTATCATCGATCTGACTCGGAAAACAGTTCTCGCCGATGAGAAAAAGACTGAAAAATTTTCCCCTGTCACCCAACTGCGGAACTTGGGCTAAGTGTGCCCGTTCAGGAATTAGAGCTGTCGGTCAGGGCGAGCAACTGCCTTGAAGCGGCGAAGATCGAAACTGTCGGCCAGCTCCCTCACGGTGGGGACACGAAATCAGAGTTCGCTACACAACCGAGGCCTTCAAGTCCCCGTCATCCGGCAGGCCTGCCGAATGATGGGCCGGATCTGAAGGCCTGCCGGACCTAACAGTTTGTTAGAGTTTCTTAGTAGGTTGATGATCGCGGGGTAGAGCAGCCTGGTAGCTCGTCGGGCCCATAACCCGGAGGTCGCAGGTTCGAATCCTGCCCCCGCTATTGCAACCTAGAGATAACTCCTTTTTTAGCAAGGAGTTATCTCTTTTTTTATATGCTCGATTTTGCCCGTTATGAACCTGCGACTACCGCGCTATGAACCCTGTTTTCAGAGGGTATAAAACGAGGTGGTCGGATGTTCGAAGCCATCCCCCGCTATTGAAACCTAGAGATAACTCCTTTGTTAGCAAGGAGTTATCTCTTTTTATTGTCTCGAATTTAACCCGCTATGAACCTCCGACCTTTGGCTTTTTCGAGCCAAGGTCGCAGGTATGAAACCATCCCCCGCTATTAGGACCTGGAGATGAATCGTTGCAAACCCAGAGCGCTGACCCCATGCTTCTGGCTCGTCTACGCCAGAGACTGTCAAGTTCAAGAGCTTCTAAGCAAAACTGAAACGCGAATCACAGACATTCGGATTTATCGCTGACGAAAATCAGAATATTAACTCGTTAAAGAGCAAAGAGTTAATAGCTGATTAATATTTGCACCGCACGCCGTGAAAAACAGTGTTGAGGGCAGGTAGCTCAGCCGGTAGAGCAACGGACTGAAAATCCGTGTGTCGGCGGTTCAACTCCGCCCCTGCCCAATTCTAACTCCTTCTAGAATAAGCAGTTGCAACCGCTTGCCCGTTGTCACTTCTGGAAATATCACTCATCGCACCAATTTTTGCCAGATTCCCCGAGCGTTCGTCCGCCTTGCACGTTCCTTCAAATCGTCTGCGGCGGCCAGGTGCGATTGCCGCCTCGTCTTGAAATCTGAGTGCCCGGCAGCGGCCTCGACGGCTGCGCGTTCCCGGCTCAGCTTTATCTCACAGCCAATACTGCGAAATGCGTTACACACACTTCTGACGTTGCCAACGTTATAATCTATAACAACAATCATAAAACAGTCCTGTTTACCATGTTTTTACTTTGCCTCGATGGTGATCCATTAATTTGGTGAAAGTTGCAAACAGGTAATTCGAATCGTGAGGACCAGGTGACGCCTCCGGATGATACTGCACCGAAAAAGCAGGCAGCTTCTTGCACCGGATGCCTTCCAACGTATTATCGTTGAGGTTTATATGCGTTAACTCAACCTCTCTTTTATCTACCGAATCAATATCCACACAGAAACCATGATTCTGGCTGGTTATCTCAATCTTTCCTGTCCTGAGATTTTTGACCGGCTGATTTGCGCCTCTGTGCCCGAATTTTAGTTTGTACGTCTTTGCCCCAAGCGCAAGAGCCAGAATCTGATGCCCCAGGCAAATTCCGAATATCGGCACTGCGCCGAGCAGCTCTTTGACGGTTTCAATCGCATATTTCACGGCAGCCGGGTCCCCGGGGCCATTGCTCAAAAATACCCCATCCGGCTTTCTCGCAAAAACCTCTTTGGGGGGCGTATCCGCCGGCACAACATAAACACCACAGCCGTGCGAGCAGAGCAGCCGAAGGATATTCTGCTTTATCCCATAATCAAAAGCCACAACCTTGTATTGTTTTTCGCATGTCACTTGGTTGCGCCCAAGCACATTAATCACACCTTTATCCCAGACGTATGGTTTTTTAATCGTTACATCTTTTACGATGTCCCTTCCCACAAGACCGGGATACTCCTTTAGTTTTTCCTTGAGCTTCGCAATGCTAAGTTCGGTCGACGAAATGATACCCTTCATCGCTCCGCGAGTGCGGATATGCTTTGCCAGCTTTCTTGTGTCAATACCTTCAAGGCCAACAACGCCGTTACGATTTAAGAGCCTGCTTAGTAATTCGGTGTTCCGCCAGTTGCTCGGATAGTCGCAGTTTTCTTTTACAACAAGACCACGGGCAAAAACCTTCCTCGATTCCCAGTCGGCTTTGTTGGTCCCGACATTGCCGATCAGCGGATACGTCATCGTAATTATCTGCTCATTGTACGATGGGTCGGTTAGTATTTCTTGGTAGCCGGTCATGCTTGTATTGAACACGACCTCGCCGCACTTTTGCCCTCTGGCACCAAACGACCTGCCTTCAAAAACCGTCCCATCCTCAAGTAGCAAAACCGCCTTCACTTCTTAGTTTCCTTTCCGCCGATAGTACAGCTGAATGGGTTTGACATTGACCTTTCTTTCCTTCAGTGCTTCAATCGCTTTTGCCACCGCCGCAGCGCCTCTTATTGTCGTCACGTATGGAACTTGTCTCTCCAGCGCAGTTCTTCTTATCGAAAAAGAATCCATTATTGCCTGCTTGCCGACGGTTGTATTTATAATCAGGTTAATCCTGCCGTTTATTATGTAATCGACTACGTGTGGCCGACCTTCCGGAATTTTCAGCACAAACTCCGATGGAATATTGTTATTGATGAACGCAATACATGTTCCCTTTGTGGCGAGAATCTTAAACCCCATCTTGTGCAGCTTGCGCGCGACCTCAACCGCCCGGGGCTTGTCATCATCTTTAACACTGAAAAACACATTACCTGCGCTCGGCAGACTGTTGCCAGCAGCTATCTGCGATTTGGCATACGCAATGCCGAAATCATCTGATATCCCCATCACCTCGCCGGTCGAAAGCATTTCCGGGCCCAGGATTGTATCTGTGCCGGGAAATTTCAAAAACGGAAATACCGCCTCTTTCACCGCAAAGTGACTCCGCTGCACCTCTTTTGTAAATTTCAGCTCATCCAGTGTCATCCCCGTCATCACTTTGGCTGCCAGCTTTGCAAGAGGAACACCAATGGATTTACTCACAAAAGGAACTGTTCGCGATGCCCTTGGGTTAACCTCAAGAATATATATCTGGCCATCTTTTACCGCAAACTGGATATTTATAAGCCCCTTTACCTTTAATTCCAGTGCCAGCATTTTCGTCTGTTTTTTAACTTCTTGCAGGATTTTTCTGTCCAGCGAAACCGGCGGCAAAGTGCACGCGCTATCGCCGGAATGAATGCCCGCCTCCTCGATATGCTCCATTACTCCCCCGATTACAACCTTTCTACCATCACAAACAGCATCGACATCCAATTCCGTTGCGTCATCAATAAACTTGTCAATCAAAACTGGATGCCCGGCAGAAACCTCAATGGCTTTGGCTACGCACGCTTCCAACCCCTGCTCATCATAAACAATTTCCATCGCTCGCCCACCCAGCACAAATGACGGCCGAATCAGCAGCGGATAGCCAAGTTTGTTTGCGATCTTCAGTGCCTGTTTATACGTAGTCGCTGTCCCGCTGGCCGGCTGAAGCAGCTTTAGCTTCTCTACGAGCTTGTTGAATTGCTCCCGATCTTCCGCTATGCCGATGCTGTCCGGCGAAGTGCCGATTATTCTCACTCCAGCTTTTTCCAGAGGCTCAGCTAATTTCAAAGGCGTTTGCCCCCCGAATTGCACAATCACCCCTTCTGGGCTCTCCTTCTCCACTATAGACATAACATCCTCAAATGTCAGCGGCTCAAAATAAAGCCGGTCTGAAGTGTCGTAGTCGGTGCTCACGGTCTCAGGGTTACAGTTCACCATTATCGATTCGATACCAATTTCCCTCAGCGCAAACGCCGCGTGCACACAGCAATAATCAAACTCGATTCCCTGACCGATGCGGTTGGGCCCGCTGCCAAGAATGACAATCTTGCGTCTACGACTCGGATTTGCCTCACAATCCTTTTCGTAGGTTGAGTAAAGATACGGCGTGGTCGCTTCAAACTCCGCCCCGCAAGTATCAACAGTCTTGTAGACGGCATTTATACCAAGCTTTTGCCGGCTTTTGCGCACCTGGTGCTCTTTCACCCCTAACAGTGACGCCAGATACTTGTCACTGAAGCCGTATTCCTTGGCCATCTGCATCACATTGCGGCTGATATTTTCCCAGCCAAGGGATCGTATTTTCTCTTCAAGCTTGACAATATCTTTTATGTTGTTCAAAAACCACGGGTCAATCCTGGTCAGAGCATAAACTTCGTCAGCGGAGATTTTTCGCCTAAATGCCTCCGCAATATACCATATCCTGTCCCAGCAGTTCTTTAGCAGTTTTTCCTTGAGCCGATGTATAGATAATCCTTTGTCAATATGTTTGTTGTCCAGCGAATACCGGTCTATCTCAAGCGACCTTATGGCCTTTTGCAGCGCTTCTTTGAATGTTCTGCCGATGGCCATTGCCTCCCCCACAGATTTCATCTGCACCGTCAGCAGAGGGTCAGCTTTAGGGAATTTCTCGAACGTAAAGCGCGGCCATTTAACGACGCAGTAATCGATGGTCGGCTCAAAACAGGCAGGCGTCTTCCTGGTTATATCATTCGGAATCTCATCAAGTGTATATCCAACCGCTAAAAGCGAAGCAATCTTGGCAATTGGAAAGCCCGTCGCCTTGGATGCAAGTGCTGAGCTCCGCGAAACCCTCGGATTCATCTCTATCACGTAAAGCTTGCCATTGTCCGGATTAACCGCAAATTGTATATTTGAGCCGCCTGTTTCTACCCCGATGGCCCGCATGATCTTAATCGCCGCATCGCGCATTATCTGATACTCTTTATCAGTCAGCGTCTGCGCGGGCGCAACCGTGATGCTGTCGCCTGTATGAATCCCCATAGGGTCAAGATTCTCAATCGGACAAACAATAACTACATTGTCCTTTTTATCTCTCATCACCTCCAGCTCATATTCCTTCCACCCAGCAACGGACTCTTCAATTAGCACCTCACTTTTGGGACTTAAACTCAGCCCCCAGTGCACGTATCGCTCATATTCTTCAGCGTTGTAGGCAATATTTCCTCCCGTGCCGCCTAATGTGTATGAAGGACGAATAATGGCAGGAAAACCAACGGATTTAATGATTTCTTTCGCCTCTTCCCAGCAGTGTGCGTACCCGCTCTTAGGCACAGCCAGTCCGCACTGCTGCATTGTCTTCTTGAACAGGTCTCTTTCCTCCGCTCTTTTTATTGCCCTCAAACTTGCCCCGACCAGGCGGACATTATACTTCTTCAGTATTCCCTTTTCCGCCAGTGCAACCGCAGTATTCAAACCTGTCTGTCCGCCGAGGGTCGGCAGCAAACTATCCGGCCTTTCCCTGCGAATTATCTGCTCGACTGTGTCAGGCGTGATCGGCTCAATGTACGTTCTATCCGCCGTCTCCGGATCGGTCATTATTGTCGCAGGATTGCTGTTTATGAGAATTACCTTGAAGCCCTCTTTTCTTAGGACCTTGCAGGCTTGCACGCCGGAGTAATCAAATTCGCATGCCTGTCCTATAACGATCGGCCCCGAGCCTATGATCAATATCTTATGGATGTCCTTGCGTCGCGGCATTAACGCATCCTATAAACTCTTCACATTCTGAGCAGGTTATTTTGGGACCCCGCTTTGCAGGAACCCTCGAGCTTAATCCGCCACGCAGATCGGCGGATTACCCTTTTTTGTCAGCCACTGGTCGATGGCCGCCGCGGCCTCTCGCCCACTGTTAATCGCGCTGGCCACCAGCGAGGCCCCGCTGACTGTGTCACCGGCGGCAAACACCCACGGCTCACTGCTCTGAAAATTTCTTGCCGCCACATTACCTTGCTCATCCAGTTTCAAGCCAAGCTGCTTTACAAGACCTTCATTCTCAACATGCAAGAAACCCAGGGCTAAAAGCACAATGTCCGCCTTGATAACAAAATCGGTGCCCGGCAACTCCCTTATCCTCCAGTTGTCGCCCATTCTTATCCACTCCACCTGACAGCAGTGCAATTCTCCGACACGTGTTTCATGGCCCGAGAAGTTCTTGGTCATCACGCCCCACAACCGCTCACAACCCTCTTCGTGAGAGGACGATGTTCGCATAATCCTCGGCCACATCGGCCAGGGTGTATCCGGTGGTCGGGTTTCCGGTGGCTTCGGTAAGATTTCCAACTGATATGTTTTCTTGGCCCCTTGCCGCCGAGCGGTTCCGATGCAGTCGCTGCCGGTGTCGCCGCCGCCTATTACCACAACAACCTTGTCCTTTGCCGTAATCACGCCGGGCCCGTTTGTCAGCGCTGCTGCATAAAGCTTGTTCTGCGCTGTCAGGTAGTCAAGGGCAAATAAGATGTTTTCATAACCTCTGCCGGGCACAGCGAGGTCTCTCGGCTGACGGGCACCCATTGTCAGACAAATGCAGTCGAAGATCTTATGAAGGTAGCGGGCTGAAATATCCTCTCCCACATTCACCCCTGTCTGAAACTTGACGCCTTCGGCCGCCATCTGTTCGATCCTGCGGTCGATGATACGCTTTTCAAGCTTAAAATCCGGAATTCCGTAACGCAGCATACCACCGAGTCGGGCATCTTTTTCGAAAACCGCGACATCATGTCCTGCTCTTGCCAGTTGCTGCGCGGCCGCCAGACCCGCTGGACCTGAGCCGACCACCGCGATTCGCTTGCCGGTTTTCTCAGCGGATGGCTGTGGCATGATCCACTCTTCTGCAAAACCATGCTCGACAATCTGGTACTCGATATGCCTTATCAGCACAGGCTCATCGTTGACCGACAGGGTGCACGCCGCCTCACACAAAGCAGGACACAGCCGCCCCGTAATCTCCGGAAAATTGTTGGTCAAATGAAGATACGCACAGGCCTCTTGCCAGCGATCTTTGTATACCAGCTCATTGAGATCCGGTATGCTATTTTTTAGCGGACAGCCGGCGCCGTGACAAAATGGTATTCCGCAGTCCATACACCTGGCTGCCTGCCGGCGAACCTCGTCAGGCGTCAGCGGCAAGTCAAACTCCGCAAAGTCACGTATTCTTTCCTCTGCCGGCCGGTGGGCCACTTCCCGGCGTTTATATCTGAGAAAAGCTTTCAGCTCACCCATGGAAAACCTCCTCCGTAGCAGGTGTTGTTTCAGTGTCTCTCTGCTCAGCCACGCGCATTTTCTCCAGAGCCTTGCGGTAATCTATGGGCACAACTTTGACGAATCTTCCCACCATATCCGGCCAGGCATCGAGGATACATCTGGCACGGCTGCTGCCTGTCCATTGGAAATGGCGTTCAATCAGATCGCGAAGAGTTTTTTTGTCCTCTTCTTGCCATACTGTTTCCAGCTCAACCATATCGAGGTTACAAAGTGTGTCAAAAAGCTGCATTTCGTCGAGGACGTATGCTATGCCGCCACTCATACCCGCGGCGAAATTGCAGCCCGTCTTTCCGAGGACTGCAACCAGGCCGCCGGTCATATATTCACAACCATGGTCTCCAACACCTTCTGCAACAGCCGTTGCCCCACTGTTGCGGACGCAAAATCGCTCCCCGACCATTCCGTTGATGAAAACCTCTCCTGATGTTGCGCCGTAAAGCAAAGTATTTCCGGCAATGGTATTCTCATGGGCGATAAATGGTGAGCCGTCCGGCGTTTTGACGATAATCCGCCCGCCGGAAAGACCTTTGCCCAGATAGTCGTTGCTTTCGCCGATAAGTTTCAAAGTCACACCGGGCGCAAGGAAAGCGCCAAAGCTTTGGCCGGCGGAGCCGTGAAAGACGATTTGCAGAGTATTGTCGGGTAGTCCGACCGGACCGTATCTTCGCACAATGTGATTGCTCAGGATCGTGCCCACCGCCCGATTAGTGTTGCCGATCGGCGTCTCCACAACCGTCTTTTCCTTCTTCTCAATCGCGGGTGCTGCTTTTTCCAAAATCTGCCAGTCAAGATGGTCGACGTGTCGCGTAAACCCCGCAGTAAATTGCGGGGCTAAATATTTAGCCCCCAAATTTATTTGGGGGTTCTTCGGCTGGTAGAATATGCTGGAGAAGTCCAGGCCTTTTGCTTTCCAGTGATCGATGGCCGCGCGAACCCGCAGGCGGTCAACTCTGCCCACCATATCCTCGAATTTTTTGAAGCCCAGCTCAGCCATGATCTGCCTTATTTCCTCAGCCACAAAAAGCATAAATCGCTCGATGTACTCAGGCTTACCTGCGAATCGTTTTCGCAGGTCCGGCTCCTGGGTGCCGATTCCGAACGGACAGGCGCCTTCGTGGCATTTTCTAAGCAACGCACAGCCCAGCGTGACAAGGGCAGCGGTGCCAAAGCCAAATCGGTCGGCGCCTAATAAAGCTGCGATAACTACATCTCTGCCGGTCTTCATTTGCCCATCCACCTGTACTTTTATCCTGCCGCGCAAGCCGTTCATTACCAAAACCTGCTGAGTTTCAGCCAAGCCGATTTCCCATGGGCAGCCTGCGTGTTTAATTGATGACAGTGGGCTTGCGCCCGTCCCTCCATCGTGACCGCTTATTAGAACTTCGTCGGCATTGGCTTTTGCAACACCAGCGGCGATAGTGCCCACACCTGCCTCAGCAACCAGCTTTACTGAGACTTTCACTCCTGGGTTGCTGCACTTAAGGTCATATATGAGCTGGGCCAGATCCTCGATAGAATATATGTCGTGATGGGGCGGCGGCGATATCAGCGTCACACCAGAGGTGGAGTGACGCAGTCTGGCTATTTCCTCGGTAACCTTATACCCGGGCAATTGTCCGCCTTCACCTGGCTTTGCACCCTGAGCAATTTTTATTTGAAGCTCTCTGGCGTTCGAGAGGTAGTTTATGGTTACTCCGAATCTTCCGCTGGCGACCTGTTTTATGGCGCAGCTCCTGGAGTCGCCGTTCGGCTCTTGGATATACCTTGCTTCATCTTCGCCTCCTTCGCCTGTGTTACTCATTGCGCCGATACGATTCATGGCGATGGCAAGGCATTCATGCGTTTCTTTGCTGATCGAGCCGTGACTCATCGCGCCTGTGCAGAATCTCTTGACAATTTCACGGGCCGGCTCAACCTCATCGATGGATATTGTTTGTCCTGGAGTGAAATGAAAAAGTCCACGCAGCGTGCAGAGCTTTCCGGCCTGCTGGTTTACTGCCTTTGAATAGTCATCATAGGCCCGTTGGTCGTTGTATTTGACGGCGTGCTGCAGCCGTGTTACCGTGATTGGATTCCACAAATGCCTTTCCCCATTATGTCTGAAATGATATTCGCCGCCGAAATCCAACTGCTGCACCCACGGGGTTCCGAATGCTAAGTTGCGGCGGGCGATTGACTCTTGTACAATCTCCCGAAGTCCGATGCCGCCGATCCGGGAGCTTGTTCCGGTGAAATATTCGTCTACAAAGGAGCGGTTTAGCCCAATTGCCTCAAACAATTGTGCCCCCGTATAGCTGCGCAACGTGGATATACCCATCTTGCTCATCGTTTTCAGAATGCCTTTCTTGACGGCGGCTATGTAGTTGTCCGCAATCTGTGAAGCTTCCATATCAGCGGGCAGCTCACCTTGTCTGTGCAATTCATTGAGAGTTTCGAGCGCTAAGTAAGGATTCACCGCATTGGCGCCATAGCCGCATAGCAGACAAAAGTGCATAACTTCCCTTGGCTCACCACTGGCAACGATTATTCCCGCCTCGCCGCGCAAACCTCGATTAAGCAGACTGTGATGAACGGCAGAGGTAGCTAAAAGTGATGGAATTGGAGCCTTTGTACGAGAGACGTCTCGGTCGCTGATTATTATAAGTGAGGCGCCTTGTTCAATTGCCCGCACCGCAGAATCAGAAAGGCAAGCCAATGAAGATTTTAGGGAGCTTGCCGGGCTGCGGACATTTGCGTCAAAAACCGCTGAGATGGTAGTTACCTTGAGGTCGGCTCTTTGTGTTGTGCGGAGCCGCTCGATATCTTCGTTGACCAAAATAGGATGTGGCAGCTTTAGCTGTCTGCAATGCTGAGGGCTTTCATCGAGTATATTAAGTTTTTTGCCCACAAAGTTCATCAAGCTCATAACCAAGCCTTCCCGCAGCGGGTCTATGGCGGGATTAGTGACTTGGGCAAAAAGCTGCTTGAAATAATCAAACAGCAGTCTTGGTCTATCAGAAAGCACTGCCAACGGAGTGTCGTTTCCCATCGAACCAACAGGTTCCTGAGCATTTAGTGCCATTGGAACCAGGATCATCTTCAGCTCTTCGCGTGTATAGCCGAACAATCGCTGTCTCTGTGCTAATTTCTCAGGGTCGGTCTTGATTGGCTTAGGTGCATCAAACAAACCACGCAGCTCAATCCTGTTTTCATCCAGCCATCTACGATAGGGTTTTTGTCTGGCAATCTTGCTTTTTATTTCGTTGTCAGAAATTATTCTGCCCTCGGCGGTATCCACAAGAAACGTATGACCTGGACGCAGACGGCCTTTTCTGCGGACCTTTTCGGGTGGGAGTTTTATCACTCCAGCTTCGCTGGCCATAACAACCAATCCATCTGTGGTAACGACATACCGACAGGGTCTGAGCCCGTTGCGGTCCAAGGTGCCTCCAACAATCCGGCCATCGGTAAAAACAAGCGCTGCTGGACCATCCCAGGGCTCCATTATTGACGCGTGATATTCGTAAAAGGCTCGCTTGTCGGTGCTGATGAGGTATCTTGGCCCGAAGGCTTCAGGGATCATCATCATTATTGAGTGCGGCATACTTCGGCCGGCACGCACAAGCAGCTCAAGAACACTGTCAAAACAAGCTGAATCACTCAGTTCCGGCGTAAGCACTGGAAAAAGGTCGCTGATATTATCTCCAAAGGCCTCGCTTGCCATTTTCTTCTGCCGAGCCCACATCCAGTTGCGATTACCGCTAAGTGTATTTATCTCCCCATTGTGAGCTATGCAGCGGAATGGCTGCGCGAGCTGCCAGTTTGGAAACGTGTTTGTGCTGTAACGCTGATGTACTATTGCAAGGGCAGAGGCAAGTCGCTCATCGGCAAGGTCTGGATAATATGCAAATAGCTGCCAAGCCATAAACATCCCTTTGTAGCAAATGGTCCTGGACGATAATGAGGCGACATAAAAGTCTTCGCCCTGTTGGCCAAATTGTTTTCTAACTGTTTTCTCAGCGCGTTTGCGGACCAGGTACAACTTTCGCTCCAGTTGTTCACCTTCCAGGCCGGCTCCATCGACAAAGACCTGTTTAATAGCAGGCTCTGCCTCCAACGCAATTGGCCCAAGGCAATCATTAGATGTCGGCACATTACGCCGGCCCAGCACTTTCATTCCATAGTAATTGATCGAATCTTCCAGCACCTTGTCACATTTTGCACCAAGCCCGTTGTCCTGCGGGCCGAATACCATCCCGACGCCGTACCTTGACATTGCAGGTAAAGTAATGCCGAGCCGGCTGCACTCTTCTTCCAAAAACTTGTGCGGAATCTGAAACAAAATACCTGCACCGTCGCCGGTAATCTCGTCTGCACTTGCTGCGCCGCGGTGACGCAGGTTAAGCAGTATCTCTTTGCCGTGCTCGATAATCGAGTGGCTGCGCTGACCCGAGATATTTACGACTGCACCGATCCCGCAGCCGTCATGCTCACGTCGGCTTTCATATAGACCCTGATTTTCCAAAATTCGAGCCATTTTTAGCTGTCGTAGTACAGATAGAACTCGTACGGATGCGGGCGCAATGCCATCTCGTCAAGCTCCTTCTCACGCTTCCATTTGGTCCAGGTTTCTATCACATCATTGGTGAGCACGCCGCCTTCCAGCAGGAACTTGCGGTCTTTCTCCAGCGCATCAATCGCCTCAGCCAGCGAGCCGGGGGTTTTGGGGTACTTGGACAGCTCTTGAGGTGTCATCTCATAAATGTCCCGGTCAAGTGGCTCGCCCGGATCGATCTTATTCTGGATGCCGTCTATTGCTGCCATTAACATCGCTGTCCACGTAAGATACCCGTTCGCAGTGCAGTCGGGACAACGAAACTCAAGACGCTTTGCCTTCGGATTCTCCGAATACATCGGGATGCGTACGCCTGCTGAACGGTTGCGCTTGGACATCACAAGATTCACCGGCGCCTCAAAACCGGGCACCAGACGGCGGTAGGAGTTTGTCGTTGGGGCGGCAAAGGCCAGAATCGCAGGCGCATGTTTGAGAATACCGCCAATTGAGTGCAGGCCAATATCGCTGAGGCCGGCATATTCTTTGCCTGCAAATAAGGGCTTTCCATTTTTCCACAATGAAAAGTGAGTATGCATCCCGCTGCCGTTGTCTTGAAAGATCGGCTTGGGCATAAATGTCACTGTCTTGCCGTTTCGCTTGGCAACGTTCTTGGTGATGTATTTATACCACATAAACTGGTCGGCCATCTTTACCAGCTCCGTAAACTTCATATCAATCTCACTTTGACCGGCGGTCGCTACCTCATGGTGATGCGCTTCGACCATAATCCCGACCTTTTGCATCTCCATTACCATTTCGCCGCGCAAGTCATGATATGTATCAGTCGGGCTTACCGGGAAATACCCGCCCTTGAAGCTGGGTTTATACCCTAAGTTCGGCTCCTCAAAGCGTGCTGTATTCCATGCCCCTTCCACAGAATCAATCTTATACATTCCTGTGTGTTGATTCTGCTCGTAGCGGACCTCGTCGAAGATGAAGAACTCCGGCTCAGGCCCGACGTAGCAGGCATCGGCAATGCCTGTTTCTTTCAAATAAGCTTCACCTTTCCTTGCCACATATCGCGGGTCTCGGCTGTAATTGTCCTTGGTGACAGGGTCAACAATGTTAGCTATCACGCTGATGGTCGGTTCCTTGAAGAATGGGTCAAGCACCGTGGTATCAGGGTCTGGTACAGCCAGCATATCCGACACGTGTATTCCCTGCCATCCGCGAATTGACGAGCCGTCAAAACCAACGCCCTCAACAAATGTGCTTTCGTCCCAAGTGTCAAGTGGGAACGTGCAGTGTTGCCACGTGCCCAGTAAATCCGTGAATTTCAGGTCCACCATTCTCACATTGTTCTTCTTTGCGAATTCAAAAAACTCTTTAGGTGTCATTTCTTGATCCCTTTCAAAAATTGGGTTGTTATTCGGCTTGCGGTCAGTCACCCGATTGCCTGACCGCCCCTTTCGCCTGTCCGGATACGGATGCACTCAGGCAAATCCAATACGAATATTTTCCCATCGCCTATCTGCCCCGTTCTCGCTCCTTCGGTAATGGCACGGATTGTTGGCTCAACAAAGTTGTCGTTGACCGCGATTTCAAGACGGATCTTTCTCAGAAGATTTCCGGTCTCTTTGAATCCTCGGTAAATCTCTGTAAGGCCTTTCTGCCTGCCGTGTCCCAGCACCTCGTTGACTGTAATCAGATTGACCTCGGCCTTATACAGCTCTTCTTTTACCTGTTCCAGTCGATGTGGCTGAATTATGGCGATTATCAATTTCATAACGGATTTCCTTTCACCAGTTATTCCAGCATTGTATAAGCACGTTCATTGTGCTGAGTAAGGTCAAGCCCCATCGCCTCTTTCTCCTCGACGACCCGCACGCCGATAACTACGTCAACCAGCTTGTAGATAATGAAAGTGATGACAAGTGCGTACACTATCGTTACAAGCGCCGCGGCAAGTTGTATCAGGAACTGCCGGGGATTTCCCAAAAGCAAGCCGTCCGCACCGGCAGGGTTGATTGCCTTGGCCGCAAATAGTCCTGTTGCCAGTGCTCCCCATGTACCACCGATACCGTGAATACCGAAAGCATCAAGCGAATCATCGTAACCAAGCTTGTGTTTGACAAACCCAACCGCGACATAGCAGAAAACACTTGCCAATAGTCCAATCACTATCGCCGCTGCGACACCGACATACCCTGCTGCTGGCGTAATGGCCACAAGTCCTGCTACGGCGCCGCTGATGGTGCCGAGCATCGTAGGATTGCCGTTGAATGTCCAATCGAGAAGAGCCCAGGACAGGGCCGCTGCCGCTGCAGCCGTGTTGGTAACGACAAAGGCGTTTGTGGCCAGGCCGTTTGCACCCAGTGCGCTGCCCGCATTGAACCCGAACCATCCAAACCAAAGCATGGCGGCTCCCAGGACGCTGAACGGCAGATTATGCGGCGGGGTCGGATGTTTGTCGTAGTACCTTCTCTTGCCGATTACAATCGCAGTAATCAGCGCCGCAATGCCGGCGTTAATGTGAACCACCGTTCCACCCGCAAAATCAAGTGCGCCAAGATTCCTCAACCATCCTCCGATTCCCCACACCATGTGCGCCACAGGGTCGTATACGAATGTTGCCCAAAGAATCGTGAAGACCAAGAATGCGGAAAACTTCATTCTCTCTGCGAACGCTCCGATAATCAGAGCGGGCGTAATTATCGCAAACATCCCTTGGAAAATCATAAATGCTTGGTGTGGAACCGTTGATGAGTAATCCGGGTACGGCCCAAGCCCAACACCTTTTAATCCGAACCATTTCAGAGAGCCAATAAATCCGTTGCCGGGTGCAAAAGAAAGACTGTAGCCGAATAGCACCCATTGCAGGCTCAGCACGGCTAATATGATGAAGCATTGCATCAGGACACCCAAAACGTTTTTGCGTCTGACCAGCCCGCCATAGAAGAACGCAAGGCCCGGCGTCATAAGCATCACCAGCGCCGCACAGGTCAGGACCCACGCAGTGTCACCTGTATCAATCGCGTGTTTGGCCGCGCCGCTCGCGATGCTGCTTCCATCAGAGGCATACACGCTGCCAACCGAACCTGCAAGAGTCGCCAGGGTAAACCCGGTCAGCCGAGATCCCCATGTCCCGCCTCTTTTTGTGTTGCCCTTTCGCGTGCGCATAATACTCACCTCTTAGCTACTATAAGTTCTACGGTGATGTAAATACTTAGGTTATTAGGATATGTAATCGCCGTGCCAGGGACTCTGGCACAACAGTCCATTGAGTTAACTGTTAATGATTTTTTCAGCTTCCTCTCTGTAGGCATCCATGACATAGGGGATACCGGAAACCTGGGCCGCTTCGGGAGTAAGAGCCATCAAATCATCTCTGCTGATTGTGCAGACTTTGAAATTCCTGCTGCCCGCCATGAATTGCTGCAGGCCAACTTTGAGCTTGTCAACAAACGTGTACAGGCCTATTACCCCGAGCGGCATTTCCTTAACGGTGTTCCTGCCGTATTTAGCAACGAGGTCCTCATAGCAAACGAAGATTTTCTCAACTGTCGCACCGAACGCACTGACCGTTGCGGGCAAAGCATCGGCACCCTTTTGCAGCCACAAGCCAATGTTCTTACCAACCATACCCGGAATCATCAAAGCCCGGCCCATACAAACGGCCTTAACATAGGGAGCACCCATTGCCAGTACTTTGAAAATGTGGTCTTCGGTGCTGAAACCACCAGCGATTGCAATGTCCGGCACAAACGCGCTTTTAGCGGCCAGTTTCTTGCATAATTCGTAAGTCATCGCCTGCAGATAGAAAGTGGGCACACCCCATTCCTCCATCATCCGCCACGGACTCATTGCCGTTCCGCCTGGTGTGCCGTCAACAGTCAGCAGGTCCAGCTTAGCTTCTGATGACCATTTGATCGCCATCGCCAATTCACGCATCGGGTAGGCCCCAGTTTTTAGCGTCACGCGCTTGGCACCGAGATTGCGCACACGCTCAACCTCCTTCATAAAGCTCTCCTTATCCACGAAGCCAAGTCGCGAGTGCCTTTCAAAATGCTTCAGAGCTCCATCCATGAAAGCTTTCTGGTGGGCCTCAACGGAAGGGTCAGGAGTAACCAAATAGCCTCTTTTCTGCAACTCAAGGGCGCGTTCGAGAGAGTCAACCTGAATCTCGCCCCCGATGCACTTTGCGCCCTGGCCCCACTTAAGCTCAATGCTTTCAACGCCAAGCTCGCCAATAACGTACTCGGCGACGCCCAGACGAGTGTCTTCCACGTTCATCTGGACTATCATATCGCCATAACCTTCATACCACCTGCGATACTGTTCGACGCGTTGTGCCATGTTCGGCGCCTTCTTGACCTTGCCTTTTGAGTCAAGCTCCAGTTCTGGATCAATTCCACAGACATTCTCGCCGCAAACGATGGTTATACCGGCGACAGCGGCCCCTACTGCGGAATGCTCCCAGTTCTTGCGGGCAACATCCGTCGAGCCTAACGCACCTGTGAACACAGGCACGCGCATCTTAACTTTTGTTTCACAGCCATACTTGGTCTCGGTGTCAACCATTGGAAATAGTGTGTTGTCCGGGGTACCGTTTTGGCCTTCGGGAAGGCCTTTTGCACCCAGCGCATAGCCCTGTATATTGAGGTGCGAATAGTCTATTGGGTAGTCCTTGTCACCACCTGCAGTAAGAGTGCCGAATGGGCCTGGGTAGATCACCTCTCGGCCGCGGAACGAAGACTTGAAAATCTCACAGTTGCCGCGACAACCGTCAATGCAGCGGGTACAGATTCCCGAGACTGGCGAAACGTTTCGTGAGCGATTCACTGTCTGCGTACATTCGTTGGCGTTTGGTCGTTGCAAGTTCATTTCTACGACTCCTCAAAGTATCCGACTAAAAAACTTCCGGTATAGCCGCTAACCGTATTTTTTACGCGGCGGTATCGTTCGAAGTTACAACTCTACTTACCTCTGTCCCAAAAGGCCTTTAACGGTATAAGGGGTCGCAAAGTCTGTGCCAAAGGCGGCTGAAATATGCAAGTCCTTTGTTAGTAAGGACATATCACGGTTTTTACAAAGCGGCTGTTGAGCATAACGCAACATATTTGTAGGGCCGCCGCGATGGGTTGCATATTTGTCAGCGATTTTGGAGGTTTGTAACAAACTTTGGAAATTGTCTGCAAAAATAATCAATGTAATTGAGCTGACTTAACCCTTTTCTACACAGGATTTTATGGCAAATGAGCGTGGTGGTGCGCTTGGCAAAGAGAGAATGTCGTTGCCTCGGCGCGCAAATATGTTACAATTTTGTTGTACAGACGAACTGGCAGAGACCGAGATGCTGTACAAAAACGGCATGAAAGGAGAAGTAACAAATATGCGGGTCTCGTCCGGACAAACACTGCCGCGCGTCACGCAGCTTCAGGCGCTGTACAGAATTAGCCAGATATTTCCTGCCGGAACAGGCCACAAGCATGGTCTTGCTGAAGTGCTGAATATTCTCGCTGGGGAACTTGGCCTTAATAGAGGCATAATTACCCTTCTGACGCCGAGCGGCGATGAGGTTATGATTGAAGCGGTGCATAACCTCTCTGAGGAGTATGGTCGTAAGATCCGATATCGCATCGGTGAGGGTGTTACCGGAAGGGTTATGGAAACGGGAAAGGCAATGATCGTGCCGAGGGTTTCTCAAGAACCACTGTTCCTGAATCGTTTTGAGCGATGGAATGTCACCAAAGAAGAGCTAAGTTTCATTTGCGTTCCGATTTCTATTGGCAACGAAGTCATAGGGACTATTTCAGTAGATAGACCATACGATGAAGAAGCGCCTTTGGAAGAAGAGATGCGCCTTCTGAGCATTGTAGCCAGCATGATTGCTAATAACATGAGGACTCGGCGGGACTCTGCGATCCAAAGGCAACTGCTTGAAGACGAAAATTTGCGATTGCGTCATGAGCTTGAAGATAGATTTCGACCAGAGAACATAATAGGCAATTCCAGTGCAATGCGTGACGTATATCGCCAGATCCAGCAGGTAGCAAAAAGCGACACTACTGTTTTGATACGCGGCGAATCAGGCACCGGCAAGGAGCTGGTAGCTCATGCAATTCATTATGCGAGCTTACGCGCTAAGAGTCCCTTTATAAAGGTTAACTGCGCTGCTTTGAATGAGAATCTACTTGAAAGCGAGCTGTTTGGTCATGAAAAAGGGGCTTTTACAGGGGCAATCCAAGCTCGCAAAGGAAGGCTGGAAGAAGCTGACAATGGGACTATATTTCTTGACGAGATCGGCGATTTTTCGCCCGCCATTCAGGTCAAGCTTCTTCGCGTTCTTCAGGAGCGCGAATTTGAGAGAGTTGGAAGCAACCGCACCTTGAAAACCGATACAAGAGTTATCACGGCAACAAATCATGACTTGGAAAAGGCTATCGAGGACGGCGGCTTTCGCCAGGACCTTTATTACCGGATAAATGTATTCCCCATTTTTCTACCTCCCTTGCGAGGTCACAAGGATGATATACTGCTGTTAGCCGACCACTTTGTTGAACTTTACTCAACGAAGATAGGCAAAGACGTCCGTCGGATTAGTACGTCTGCTATTAATATGATGGTATCCTACCATTGGCCCGGCAACGTGCGCGAATTAGAAAACTGTATCGAAAGGGCGGTACTTTTAACTACTGACGGTGTTATACACGGACACCATTTGCCACCGACACTTCAGACATCCGACGCATCAGGCACTATCGGTACTGGTTCGCTGAACGAAAGGATAAATTTGTTTGAACGAGATTTGATTATTGATGCCCTGAAGCGCTGCAACGGCAATCTGGCAGCAGCGGCACGCGACTTAAAAACTACAGCCAGGATCATAAGATATAGAGCTAAAGAGTTGAGTATTGGTTATAAGCGATACAGGGGCAAGAAAGGATAATTGTATGGCACCGTGGGCAAGCACCGGCTTCGGTGAGTTAGATAAGCTGCTTTGTGATTTGAAAAAAGGCGATAATGTCGTATGGCAAGTGGATGGTGTTGAAGATTACCGTCACTTTGTGACCCCTTATGTGGCGCAGGCTTTACGGGACAAACGCAATCTCGTCTACATGAGATTTGCCCAACATCAGCCGCTCGTGGAGAATCAGCCGAATATTACTACTTATAAGCTTGACGCCGATAGCGGATTCGAGAGTTTTTCCAAACAAGTCCACGCCATAATTTCCGAGCAAGGCAAGGAGACTTATTACGTATTTGACTGTCTTTCGGACTTGCTCAGCGCATGGGCAACCGATTTGATGATTGGCAATTTCTTTATGGTTACGTGCCCTTATCTTTTTGAGCTGGATACAGTCTCATACTTTGCCGTATTGAGGAATTATCACTCATTTCAAACGGTTGCTCGTATTCGTGAAACAACACAGCTATTACTGGATGTGTACAATTTTGATGGAAGCTTCTACGTCCACCCATTGAAGGTATGGAACCGGTACTCGCCTACAATGTTTCTTCCCCATCTTCAGCAGGGAGAGAATTTCTTGCCGATAACAAGCAGCATGGATACCAGTAAGGTGCTTTCCCACATTTCAAAAAAGGTACGGAATGGCTCATTTAGAGCTTTAGACTACTGGGATCGTCTTTTTATGAAAGCCGACAGTTTAATGCAAGCCCCCTCTGACTGCGAGGAAGTTAAGAGGCTGGTGGGTGAGCTTTGTAGGATAACGGTTGGACGGGAGAAGCGGCTCTGTAAGCTCGCACAGGACAGCTTTTCTCTTGAAGATTTATTGAACATAAAAAGCAGACTGATAGGAAGCGGGTTCATTGGTGGAAAAGCAGCCGGGATGCTGCTTGCTCAAAAGATTTTGTCGCAGGACAAATCTTCCAGCTGGAGTCAGTATCTGGAGCCTCACGATTCCTTCTATGTCGGTTCAGATGTTTTCTATAGCTACATAGTTGAAAATGGCTGGTGGAAGCTGCTTATGGAGCAGAAGACAAAAGAAGGCTACTTCAAAGTTGGCCCTGAATTGAAGGAAAATCTGCTGCGAGGCAAGTTCCCCAACCAGGTTCGCGAACGCTTCCAGGAAATAATCGAATATTTCGGTCAATGCCCAATTATCCTGCGCTCGAGCAGTCTTCTGGAAGATTCTTTTGGCAACGCTTTTGCAGGCAAATACGAAAGCATATTTTTGGTGAATCAGGGCGATCCGGAGCAACGTTACTGTGAATTTGAAGAAGCAATGCGCCGCGTTTATGCAAGCACGATGGATGAAAATGCCCTTGCCTATCGTCTGCAGAGGGGGCTCGACCAGCAAGACGAGCAAATGGCGGTGCTTGTACAGCGGGTATCCGGCTCTTATAAAAAGCACTACTTCTTCCCGGACCTTGCCGGTGTGGGGGTCTCTTACAATACCTTCGTGTGGAAACCGGAGCTTGACCCCAAGGCAGGTATGCTCCGACTGGTTCTCGGCCTCGGCACACGAGCAGTTGAGCGTGTGGAAGATGACTATCCCCAGACAATAGCTCTTGATGAGCCGCTATTAAGACCCTATGCCGACAGGCAGGATGCAAAAAAATTCTCACAGCATAACGTTGACCTGCTTGATACCGAAGAGAACCGGTTAAAAACTGTTGGCTTGACTGAGTTGCTCAATGAGAAGCTTGGCATAAGGTTGGACCTCGTGGCAAGTCTTGACCGCCATATTCAGCAGAAAATGGGAGAGCTTGGCGTAAAGGGCGAGCACGCCTGGGTCTTGACATTTGAAAAACTTCTGGCTGACACAGAATTCACACAAATAATGCGGAAAATGCTCAAGACCTTGGAAAATCGTTATCAGTATCCTGTTGATATCGAGTTTACGGTAAACTTCGCCGGTGATGGTGCATTTAAGGTTAATTTACTCCAGTGCAGACCACTGCAAACCAAAGGTATAAAGGCAGGGATACGAATCCCAGAAAATATCGAAACTAAGGACATCCTTTTTGCATCACACGGTTATACCATGGGGGGCAGTATCTCGCAGCCACTCAAAAGGATCATCTACATTGACCCTGAGAAATATGTCGAGCTGCCTATTTCACAAAAATACAGTATAGCCCGGCTGGTAGGAAAGCTAAACAGCCGGATAGACAGCAAACAAACGACTCCGACCATTTTGCTTGGACCCGGCAGGTGGGGCACAACAACGCCGAGCTTAGGCGTGCCGGTTAACTTTTCTGAGATCAATAGGATAGCTGTACTGGTGGAGATAGCCTATGAAGGTGGAAATTTGATGCCCGAGCTTTCTTTTGGAACTCATTTCTTCCACGATCTCGTTGAAAGTGACATCTTTTATGCGGCCCTGTTCCCACAGAAGGAAGGTATAACATTTAACAAGGAACGTCTATTAGGCATGCGCAACCTGCTAACCGACATTTTCCCCCAGGAAAGTAAATACCAAGACGTTGTTCACGTATGGGATATTGACTCGGAACAGTTGGAAATTACCTCTGACGTAGTATCCCAAAGGGTCGTCTGCTTCTTCACATAAAGGACGTGACTAATTTACAATTGTCGATTTACAATTTTGAATTTTGCCTGGAGGCTCCCTGCAATTGTCAATTTTCGGTTTTCCGCCCGAGGCGGATCAATTTAGGGCGGGGGGTATCATTGCAATTCTCAATTTTCAATTTACGGCGATAGCAGCCCGCCCTCGATTCGGCAACGGCAATACAAAAAAGAATTAGAAACTGCCGATAAAGCTACTGTTAATAAGATCCTTGATTCAATCGAAGGTGCAAAGAAATCTTTGGTAAAGCTTTCCAATAATTATCAGGCTATTCAATCTGAGATAGTCAAGCTCCGAGAGAATCAATGCTCGATTTATAAAAGGGCAGCAGCATTAGAGGAACAGGGAAAGACGGATTGTGTGAAACCCATTGCGGATTTAGCCTCCAAGCCATTGCGGCCGGCGAACTGGCCAGCTTGGCTGCGGTCGACTTCTCTGACGTTTACATCCAAATCAGTGGGGGCGCCGACCCTCAAAGACGATCAGGCCGAGAGCTATCAATCGCCGACGGTCTCATCGGAACGGGCCCCCCTCTTTGAGCACTGTCAGCGCGCGGTCACGCGCAGCCAAACCTTTGGCGTCCATGGACTGCCCCTGATGGGAACCGGGGATTGGAACGACGGGATGAACCTCGTGGGCGCCGGGGGCAAGGGAGAGAGCGTTTGGCTGGCGTGGTTTCTGGCGGATGTGCTGCAGGGGATGGCAGAGATGTCCGAACGCCTGGGCCGTCCCGACCTGCGCCAGACCTATGAGCAAGACCGGAAAACGCTGATCCAGCGGGTGGAACGATCCGCGTGGGATGGCGGGTGGTATATTCGAGCGACCTTTGACGATGGCTCGCCCCTGGGCTCCAAAGCGAATCTCGAAGCGCGGATCGATTCGCTGCCGCAATCCTGGGCCTGGTTGAGCGGCGGCGCCGACCGGGATCGAGCCGCTCAAGCCTTGGAATCGGCGTGGCGCCATCTTGTTCGTGAGGATGAGGGGCTGGTGCTGCTTTTTGAGCCTCCGTTTGACCAAGCGGAGCCATCACCGGGATACCTCAAGGGTTACCCGCCGGGGGTGCGGGAGAACGGAGGCCAGTATACCCATGCCGCTCTGTGGCTGGCCATGGCCATGGCGCGCAGTGGAGATGGCGACCGGGCGGCGAAAATACTGCGCCTGCTCAACCCGATCGAGCGCGCCCGCGATCCGGAAACGGTCTGGCATTACGGGGTTGAGCCTTATGTGGTCGCGGCTGATGTCTACCGCTTGCCCGGGCGGATCGGTCATGGCGGCTGGTCCTGGTATACGGGTTCCGCGGCGTGGATGTACCGCGCCTGGGTCGAAGAAATTCTGGGTCTGAAAGTGCGCGGAGAAACCATGCAGCTCGATCCGATCCTCCCCGGATGGTGGGATGGCTTTCACATGAGCTGCCGCTATGGTGAAGCGATCTACGAAATTCAGGTCGAGAACACGGAACACCGCGAGCGGGGCGTCGCCTTCGTGGAGCTGGATGGTCAGCGTGTTAAGGATGGCGTGATCACGCTGAATCGGGAGCTGGTCAAGCATCGGGTCCTCGTCCGCATGGGAAAACCGGCGCCGGCAGATTGGGATGCCCATCTTGGTGTAGGTGTGAAGGCCAATGACTATACATAGTCGCCCCAGTCCAATGTAGAAAGTCTGCTTGGAACCTGCTGCGATTGTTCGCTGCGGCGGCCGGAAACACTGGCCCCCCCAACTGACAGAGTCTTTTACACCGCACCTCTCCAGCAGATATCAACTTTTCTTTACAGTTCTTACCTAAAGCAGCTACCAATTGATCCAGGCTTTTTACACATCTCCTTGCACCAATATGTTCTACGGAAAAGGTTAGCGTTGGCCGCGGCTTGTACTGCGGCAGTTGTCGCCGCAAGCCAAACAAAGCATGGCAAACAGAAAAGGACCTGGGTTTATCTCCAGGTCCCAATAGCGGGGGATGGTTTCATACCTGCGACCTTGGCTTGAAAAAGCCAAAGGTCGGAGGTTCATAGCGGGTTAAATTCGAGACAATAAAAAGAGATAACTCCTTTGTTAGCAAGAAGTTATCTCTAGGTTTTAATAGCGGGGGATGTCTTCGAACATCCGACCACCTCGTTTTATACCCTCTGAAAATAGGGTTGATAGCGCGCTGGTCGCAGGTTCGTAATGGGTAAAATCGACCATATAAGAAAAGAGATCTAGCCGGTCCAAAAAGGCTTTCGTTACCGCTGATCCATCAACACTAACAGCCCTCATTTCTGTCATTCAAACCAAACGTTCGAAGCTCGGCGTCCGCAGATGACCCATTTCAGTCAGCCCGAAATAGCGAACTCTACACCGCCAGCCCGGCAATCGGCATATAGACCCAGAAGGACAATCCACCAGCTCTTGCAGCTTTGGTGCTAAAGACCAGATGCAACTGGCCGAGCATCGGCCATATCGTGATGCACGACACCGGTAGAAATCTTGCAGCTAACGAAGAAGTGCGACGCACATTTCTTGGCCAACGAGATTAAGAGGAATTTTGATTGGGGGAACTGAAGGTTACAGGCCATTTCTCAGGTGAATTTCTTCATCAAGCTTCGTAATATATAGCCAACCGTTTTTCTTAATCCGGGGGCAAAGGTTGTTCATCCAGCGAGCGAGTGATGTCCCCTCCCATTCTTTTATTAACTGTTTGGCTGTTTCTTCATAACTTCCAAGGTGACAGTTCACGACGGTTGCGTTGAATTGCGGAACATCCAAAAATTTTGACTGAGGCGAAGCTGCTTTCATGGCTGCTTGGAGCTTCAAGTGCCTCCAAACTGTCCTTGAAATCAAAACCACCGCAGGCTGGAGCACCATTAACTCAGCGACAACGAAAGCCAGTGAAGCAGTCAATTTCTTAATATCGCGAATATCCTCGTTTTTGTCAGGCGATCTGATGCTGAACTTATTCCAGTTAGTTACGGCGATGGTTTCTAAAAATGAACGTGGGTTTTTCTCTTGTTGAAGACCGTATTTGGTAGCAGTAAAAAGTCCCGCAGCAAAGAGACCGCCACCGTTAGCTGGTTGTATCCCAACATAAGGAAAGAAGTCCTCTGAGTTACGGCCGCTCATTTCATATTGGACTCGATACCGGTTCCATGCATTTTCCTCTGTAAAAAATTGAGGAACGGGTTTATTTTTATTATTGAGCCACGAGAGGTTTTCTGCGCTTGCGTAAATCAGCAGGCCTTTACCGGGTTTGTAATTCTCACCAATAAGCGGGATTGAAGGTTTGAATTGCCAGGCCCATTCAGGCGGCGTGCCGTTGAGTGTATCTTTGAACGTATCTTTGAACCGCTGGATTAAATCGTTGGCAAGGGTATTCATCACCGTGTTCCCAAAATAATAAGGAGCGCCAAACCAAGGCTACTCCCAGAACCCCCTGCCAAGGGGTACAAGACATAGCACTCAGCCGACGCTCCCTTTTCGGGAACGCGGTCCGAGTTCTGCTGTCTTGTTAGTGAGCACGAATGCTCAATTTGGCAGTTTTCTGGGAGACAGCTACTCGATGCTCGCGCATCTCACAAATTGTCAGAATTTCACTTCAGTAAATTTCCTTTCAATTACCACATTTAACTCAAAGACATGCTACTGCCTATGTTGACCCTATCAAGCTCAAAGACCTCTTTGAGCTACATAGAAATGCTCCTTTCCTGGATTGCGTTAAGACCGCCTACCCGGACCAGCCGTATTGCCAAAACGGCTTTCTTGGCGGGTTTATTGATATGGATTCTTTCGATGCATCGGCGTAGGGCAGTGAGTTTCTCTTCAGGCAGACCGTTACGTAAAGTAAAATCAAGGCCAGCTAAAAACCGCATACCCTCTGTGGCTATCATATCAATCTCGGCCTGTGATAAGGACAGCCGCTCCAGTTCTTCTAATCTGGCCTCAATTTGCTGCTTTTTGGCGGTCAGTTCATTGAGCCGTTTATCTACGTGTTCGCGGTTGGTCTCTGTAAGATTGTCCAAAAGGTTATTTATGATCTTGGTTATATTTTCCAATTCGGCCTGTGCCCTTTGACGTGCAGAAGTGATGTCTTCTTTTTCTAATCCCGTCTGAGCCTTGACGGCCTCAGCGAGCTTCTGCCGGCCTCCATGTTCAAGAAACGCCTTATAGAAGGAAAGTACCGTTTCTATGACTTGTGATTCAAGCACCTCTTTTGGAATGGCATTCATCTGGCAGATGGTTGTGCCCTTGGTTATGTAGCCGCCACAGTCGTAGTAGTACGTCTTAACTTGTGTCCCATCCAGCCGTCTCTTGCCCTTGTTTCGAGTAACACCTTGGTAACGATTGCCGCAGAGACCGCACTTTAATAGTCCGGAGAGGATAAATCGGCTTCGCTGGCCGTTCCAGGTTTTCCCATGGTTATTCTGCTGCTGCTCGATTGATTTGGGATGATTTTCAAGCCTTTGTCTGGCTTGTTCAAACAGCCTTCTGCTTATCAATCCCGGATGGGCATCACGAATTACTATCCAGTCTGACTTGCCATTAGGTACCAGCCTTGCCCCGTGGACTTTCTCCCGGTCTACAGCCCGGCCATGGCTGATTCTATGGAAGCAAGCCTCGGTCCTGCGGTTCCAGACCATATCTCCAACATAAGTTGGATTTACCAGGATTGCTCTTATTGTTGTGTCAGCCCATTTGCCGCTATAGATATACGACCACGCAGCTCCTCGAGGTGTGGGGATACCTTCGTTATTTAGCGTAGCGGATAGTGATTTGTAACCCTTGCCTTCCTCAGCGTACATTTTAAAGATTCGCTTGACTACCTTAACTCTGTCTGGATGGCTGAGAATAAGCTTTGCTCTGTCCCTTTTTGAGATGTTCAGAGATTCTCCCCGGGCAAGCGTGCGGATAGGCTTTCCCTTTTCGTCATATAGTTCCTTAGAGCCATCCGGCGTAAACCGGACAATGAAGAGAAACTGTCCAGCCGCATTTTCATATCGCAGGTCATAACCGTATGGCGTTGTCCCTCCCATCCACCAGCCACCTTCAACTTTAGATAGAAGTCCTCTAATAGTCACTTTCGACAGGTCTTTCGATTCCTGTCGGGCCTGCCATTGCTTAACAGGTCGCAAGAGGTCGTCCGTAGTATCACCATTAAAATTCTCGCTGACATAAAGGACTTCAACGCCGTTGGTCCTGAGGATGTAACGATAGTACCCAGCCTCATCGTTGTCGACCCTGCCAAAGCGCTTAACGTCATAGACTATGATTTTGTCAAAGGGCCTGCTGGTCTTCTGAGCATCCTGGATCATTTGCTGGAAGGCGCGTCTGCCCAGTGTGCTGGTGCCGGTGATGGCATCGTCCACATAGAACTCTACGAGTTTAAGGCTATGCTCGGCTGCGTATGTTTCCAAGGCCTTTTTCTGATCCTGGATAGACTGTTCCTGGCGGTTTGTTGAACGCCGTACATAGCCGACCGCCCGGTTATTCTGCTGGCTGGTATTTGTGTTTGGTCTTATCATGTAACTGGCCTCCAGTAAAAGAGTTACAACCACTAATATAGAGGCCTATTTGGGCGGATATAGCAAGTTTATATCGAGGTATTTGGCCGGATATTCGCAGATATTTGCAGGTATTTGGGCTTTATGGTGGACTCAGGCCGGATTGTCACGCGATTTTGCCTGGTCATCTCCCATCACCTCATGAACAATCCGTGCGACAAGGTTATGTTCTGCAGAGTCAAATCCATTCGTTAAAATGCCCGTCGCGTTCTCCCGGCTTGAATTTTGAAGACCCCTGGGCAAATAATCGGCTGCGGAAGTGCGTGAAAACTAAAGGGCACCGCCGCATAGTGCTCACGCTGGGTTCGCCAGAACCTGACAGCAGCACAAGCAGGCGATGCCCCTATTCGGGGCACCGACCTTTGTGCATCTGCTGTCAAGCTAAACTGGCGATTTAGCGTGAAATGCCAAAGATATGGTGCAACTTACCTGATTTTAGAATGGGGCTTTCTCAGCCCCCAAATATAAAAAGGGTATTGTACCATAAATATTGCGAAACTTTTTGGGGGAACGCGTAATCTGGGTAACTATCGTGTCGGGGTACAGACAGACGACACAACGTAAGATTTTATATGATAAAGACTTACGGTTTTAGGGAGGCTTCGACGACCGACAAATCCGCCACTCATTCTCATATATAGTATCTCCAACTCCCCATACAATGCCCCCGCTATTAACCTCTGGAGATGAACCCAGGTCCTTTTCTGTTTGCCATGCTTTGTTTGGCTTGCGGCGACAACTGCCGCAGTACAAGCCGCGGCCAACGCTAACCTTTTCCGTAGAACATATTGGTGCAAGGAGATGTGTAAAAAGCCT
>Ga0315285_10001106_pt1 | contig 28177 bp, 14 predicted proteins | sample YL17G09_36_MG_FD_203698 | JGI IMG/M metagenome (GOLD analysis project Ga0315285, IMG submission 203698) | Sediment microbial communities from Yellowstone Lake, YNP, Wyoming, USA - YL17G09_36 | ecosystem: Environmental > Aquatic > Freshwater > Lake > Sediment | place: USA: Wyoming | collected...
TCGCCGTTCTGATCTTCATCAGCCGTTGACCAGTCGCTATAGCCAATAGCGGGGTACATTACTGTCCCTTCGCTGTCGATGGTCGGCATCAGCGGGCATGGGATGGGCTCGCACGCGTTGTAGTCGGCCGTAACGGTCAGGCCGACCGTCATGACGGGCTCTTCCACGTCATTGCTCACAACCACCAGGTCGTCCACATAAGTGCCCGAACCCGGAGCCATTGCGGTGATATTGATCTGGCGCGATTCGCCGGGTGAAAGCACGACCGGCAATGATCCGATATCGTAGCCGAATGGGTTGCCGGGGCCAGAGTAGACGTCGTAGATGCTGTAAATGCTGTCGATTACGGCCAGAGTGCTGCCCACGTTCGCAAGAATGATGTTCTCGGTCGCATAACCATACGGGCAATAGACGATATCCAGCCGACGATCCTGTTCCGGCGCGATGGAATCAAAGATCTCGAGTTGGCCGTCCGGCGCCGCCGTTCCGTCCAGGGCCGGATCCAACACGCATTGCACGTAATACGCCCGCGCGTATTCCGCGTACCCCAGCGCGTTGACGACGTTGTAGAACTCGTCGGCATTGGAGAAACCGTCGCCGTCGAGGTCGCGGTTGCTGCGGAACGGCTCGCCCGGCAGGAGTACGAAGTTGCCGCCGCCGAGGAAGTCGCGCAAGCCGGGGCTGACCGTGGCAAACGCGGCAAGCAGATGGGGCATGGCGTCGCCAAACGGATACCAGACACGCCGGGCTTCGTCGATGTTGCGCGCATAGGCATGAACGGCCGCGGCGTGCAGAGGATGTGCCTCGTCGCACAGCACCGCCTCGAGCACCGCGACCTCCCAACTGTCCATCAGGCCGTTGTAGTCGATGTCCACGTACGGCCAATATCCGAAACCGAAGGTGTCGCAGAAGAGTTGGCCTTCGGCATCGAGCGTGGGAAGGATGGGGCAGCACAGGCCGCTGTCGGACATGGCCCACACGTTCAGGAGTTGGATAGGCTGATCTTCGTCGTCGCTGAGGACGGTTACCGTATCGGTGAAGACGCCTGCCAGGGTCGAATCGAACGTGACTTCCACGTTAGTGGCTTCACCGGGCGTCAAAACAACGGGGAGCGCATCGATCGCATACCCGAACGGACTGCCGGGCAACGAAAAGTAATCATACGCGCTGTAGATTTCGTTAATAGCCAGCATCGTCGAGCCGACGTTGCTCAGGATGAAGCTCTTGAGCGCGCCATCGGCGGGGCACACCGTGAATTCGACGCTGCGGTCGTACACCGGCGCGTCGGAATCGCGTATAGCCAGGACCGTCCCCTCCAAAGCGGTACCCGTACACGCGGGATCGGTCGCACAGGCTGCGAAAATCTCCCGCGTCCCGCTGGCACAGAGTATGTTAACGTATTCGTCATAATTCGACAGGCCGTCGCCGTCGGCATCACTTTCGGCGGCAAACGGGTTGCCCGAGACGAGCAGATAATCACCCTCATCTAAAGCGCCAAAAACAATCTCGTTCCACGCCGGATTGAGCGTCGCCAGCATTGCCCAAACATGATCGAAAAGGCCTGCATAACCCACTTGCCCCAGAATGCGTTGCGCTTCCTGCAGGTTGTGGAGGTAAACGCTGAGCGTTTCAATATAGAGCGGCTGGGAGGGGTCGCACAGGACCTGCGCCAACAGGGCAATTTCCCAGTTATCCACGATGCCGTTTTCGTCGAAATCGTCTGTCGCCCAAACCATTTCCGACTCGGAAAGAACGTCGAAAAGTATGAATCCCTCTTCATCCAGCATCGGCATCATTGGGCAGTCTGGAGGCAGGCAGGAGGCGTAATCGCTCGAACCGGTGATTGTCACGTCCAATTGCGGCGCGTCCGCATCGTTGCTGAAAATCCTTAACGCATCTTCAAAGACGCCTTGCGTTTCAGGGTCAAAATAAATACCAACGGAACAACTCTGGCCGGGCCTCAAAAGCACAGGGGTTGGCCCGGGAATGGAGTAGGTGAACGGATTGCCTGCGCCGAACTCCTCGGCGTAGAGGCTGTAGATGCCGGCGATGACGGCGAGGGAGTTGCCGACATTTTGAAGGGAAACGTTCGCGATAGCCATACTGAGCGGGCAGGCCGTCATTTCCAGGGAGAGATCGTCGGCGGGCTCCACGGAATCAAAGACCGCCAACTCCGCGGGCGGCAGGATCGAGCCGTCCAGCGCCGCGTCCAGCACGCATATCGAGAAGAAAACGCGCCCGGCCTCTGTGTTTCCAAAGAGGTTGAGGACGTTGTCGTACTCCTGCCGGTTGGTGAATCCGTCGTTATCGAGGTCGGCCAGTGGATCGAACGGGTTGCCCGGAACGATGGAATACGGGCGCTCGAATCCGAAGTACCCAGCCGCCCATCCTTGCATTGACGGATCGAGTGTCAGGCAGGCCGCCAGGTAATACTCGTAACCCCAGTACCACTGCATGACCCATTCATGGTTAAACATGGTGAGGTTCGAGGAAAACGCGCACAGGGCTTGCTGATGATACGGGTGCGCCGGGTTGCACAGCGCCTCGCCCAACATGGCCAACTGCCAGGAGTCGAGCATCCCGTCGCCGTTCATGTCCATGTTGCGATAATAGTCGTACGAGAAAAGATTGGCGCCCTCGTTGTCGATAATATCGATGACCGGGCAGGGCGGGGTCCAGCACACGTGGTAGCCTTCTCCGGTAATAGTCAACTCGAGCTCGGGCTGCGCCGGATCGTTGCTGACCACCCAGACAAGCGACGCGTACGTCGTTTCCACGGGCGGCGTGAAGTAAACGTCGAGCGTGTGAGACTGACCGGGGGACAGTACAACCGGCGCAAGACCGCCAAACGAAAATTCGCTGCCGGCGTTGCTGTATATGTTGGTGATGGTGAGCGCGGCACACCCGGTGTTCTGAATGATAAACGATTGGAGTGCGGTCGTCTGTGGGCAGGCGCGAATGTAAACGGCAGCATCATTCGGCGCGCCTTCGGAATCGGTTACGACATTCCAGGGCACCTCCATTTCATAGGCGCCCATGTCGGCATCGCGGCCGCAGGGACGGCTCACCCCGGCAATGTCGACATCCGGTGCGCCGGACATGGTCCCCGCGTCGATACACGGCGATCCCGTCTGCAAACGCAGATCCCCGTTCACCGCATCCACAAACAGCGGATCGGCATCAATGTTGCCCGTGCCGGAGTGTCCGCCTTGCACATCGGAGAAACTCACGTCTACATCAGGTGCCAATTCAACGCCGGCATCGCCCCAGAAGATGCAATTGATCACAGTGGGATATACAACTTGGTTGATGCAAATCGCGCCGGCATTTTGCGTGTATGAGTTTCCGGTGAACGTACAATTCCGAACGGTTGGCAAAGAGTCGGCGCATATATACATTGCGCCGCCGTTCTGGCCTGAGTTGCCGGTTAACACGCAGTTCGTAACGGCACCTGATGACGAATTGGTAAAACAGATGGCCCCGCCTCCGCCCCCGCCGCTGACGAACATCGCGGAATTGTCTCTAAATATGCAGGATTCGATTATGGGGGAGGAGCCGTAATTGTGTATGCCTCCCCCTCCCCATCCAGCCGAGTTGCCTATGAACATGCAGTTTGTGATAAGTGGTGAGGAATTGTCATTGCATATGCCGCCGCCTCCCCATGTATCGACGTTATTCGCAGTCGTGTTCTGCACAAAGGAACAGTTGGCAATCGTGGGTGAGCAGGTGGAGTTGTACATCCCACCACCAATGTTAGCGTATCCCCTTGTGATGGTAAACCCGTCGAGCTTCGCGTAGTTGGCGCCGGTCACACAACGTCGCCCGTTTTCACCGTCAATAGTGGTGACATGCGCGGTCCAGTTACGCTGGCTGCGCGAGGTCTCCAGCCCGCCCGCGCCGATCCCGATAAACCCGCCATAGAAGTGGACATGCTCGGCCATGGTGAGCACGGGTTCTGCCGGGTCTGCACCGGGTTCAGCGGCATACGTGCCTTCCGCAACCCAGACCTCGGCGGCGCTGTAAACGGCTGCCGCCGCGGCAGCATTCTGGAGGCTCGTAAACGCCGTCGCCCAGGAATAACCGTCCTCCACGCCGGAGGTATTGTCGATGTCCACGTAGATGCGGTTTTCAAACGCATCGGGCGCCCCATTGCCGTCGCTGTCGGGCCACTGGCCGTCGAGTTCGATAATGCCGTAACACATGCGGGGCGCCGGGGGAGTTCCGATCGTCAAAGGGAGATCGTTCCAAGTGCCGTCAGTGCGCATGGTGGCGTAGTCTTCGGCGCCGTTGACGCCGTTGGGTTCGCCGCTGTTCCAATTGGCGTAGGTCATGGGTTCGCCGCTCAGCCAGTACCAGTCGCCCGGATTGGGCGCACTACTGCCCATGTCGTTCCCGGCATCGCTGGCCCCAATCCAGCCGACCTGCATATCAAATAGGCTGCGGAAATTCTCATGGATCCATTGATTCTCCTCGGCGCTGCGGATCGTGCAGAGCGCCCCCGGAATGTTCAAGCCATGGTATGCCAGGCTTTCACCGTAGGCTATGGCATCGCTCCACGACATGGGTACGGGAGTGACGGTGTAGATGCGCTGATTGCCCGGGTTGTAGAAGAAGCGGTAGCTGGTGTGGGCCTCATCCAGACACCCCTCCACGTTCCAAACCGTTGCAGAATCGGCAACTGTGGGGTTGATCGCGTTGGCATAAGACCCCCAGGCCCAGTATTCGTTGGAATTGCTGGCCCCATCCCCGTCAAGATCGGCGCACATGCCAACAAGGGCGGAAGTAGTAAGGTCGTAGCCGTCCTGGCTGGTGGGTACGGTTACACTGGAACCGAAAGCCGAGTTTTTGAATCCCTGTATTATCGCCATGTACCAGTCCCACTCGCCCAGGCAAAGGTACGCCCCCATCAACGCATCGACGGCATACTGCTGTGAAGTGCCGGGCTTGTACTGACGATTATTGGGGTCCGAAGTCAGGCTGATAATGGTAGGGCCGATGGCGGTTCGGGCCAAGCCTTGATTAGCGTCGAATGCGGCATGAACGGCATCGTGGTAAGGGGCATACGGGTCAGCCAATACCAGCGACAACAACCCAAACTCTTCCACGTCGAGGATGCCCAAGCCGCTTTCCGTCGTCCAGTCGGCCGCGGTCGGGTTGCACACGAAAACCCCCGCCAGCGCCACAAACCGGTTGTGGCAATACTGCATGATCGGCCGGAAGTCGATGTTCAGAGCGTCGGCTTGCGCGCGTGGCTGGTATAACAACAGCCCGGCCGCCAGCACCAGCATGATCAGCATGACATTAAGACACGTGGCGCCATTGCTGTTGTTCGAATTGGAAGTTTTGAGTGCCTTTTTCATGGTTCCCTCGCTCTGCCATCGTTACTGCGACATTGACGTCGTATGATGAACCTTCCCCAACTTAACAAGATGCAAGTGCATCAAAATAACCAACAAAGGAGCAAGTGCAATGCTGTCGGTAAACCGCAGCCTCCCCAACACGTGTGATTACCCGGCTTAACCCCGCGGCGCCCCGGTAACTGCACAACCCAAGCGGAAACAGGTGTTTAACTTCTTTTCATATCATGGAAACAGTTTCTCAGTCAAGGTAATTAATATTCGGCGGGGGAATTTCTTGACATGGCCGTAAGAGCAATGGGGAAAATGCTGTTTTTGAAACGGCGTGCATGAAATTACTTAGGGGGAACGCTAGTCATCTCCGCCAGGGTTTCCGTTGCGCCCCCAAATCCCGGTTGCTCCACCTTCCTATGCTAGTGTAGTGGGTCATGCTAATGGCATCTTATTCTTGGGCGCAGAAAGCGGGGACAAAGGAATTGGTGAAACACTGGCAGAATGGTGTTGGAACCGCGAAAAGCGGGGACAGACACGCTTTTCAAACTGCCGAAAAGCGAGTCAGACAGTCCCCGTTTTTCGCTTCTTTTTGGTGTTCTTTTGATTTGTTTATAAGTAACTTCAATTTTGACGCAGTTCACTAGGAGGGCAGTCTCAGGATCGAGTCACGGGCAAGCACGACGGTCGAGCAGGAACTCGACCTGCCGACAAGGCATCTACCCGCAACGATGGCTTGATTGCCGCCGTGCCGCATTGAGGCCATCCCATTATTAGAAAAAAAAACGAGTAGTTGGCGCCTGCCCCGCCACTTGCCCGAAGACTCGGTTCAAGCGCATCATGGGGATATTCCTTTGCGACGTTATGAGGTAAAGATGACAGGCGCACGTTTTCTTTTGCAGAGATTTGAAACACTGATTCTCATTTTCGTTCCCCTCTTGTCGCTTCAGGCGAACGCTGCGCGCGAAACCCTGTCCCTGAACGGCTCGTGGCAGTTCGTCAAAGTAGAGTCGCTTGACTCCGCCCCGCCCGGCTCCGGATGGAGCACTATCGAAGTCCCCGGCACGGTGCAAGGCCACAACTATGAGCGGGCGTGGTTCCGCCGCTCGTTCAACGCGCCTGAGTCCTGGAACGGCAAACGCATCTTGCTCGAGTTCGGCGGCGTGAAATTCGACAGCCGCGTATTTATCAACGACGCCAGGGCCGGCGGGTGTTTCAATGGGTACGACGCTTTCGACCTGGACATTACCGATCATGTGCGTTTTGGTGCGGAAAACGACCTGCTCGTGGGCGTCCACGACTGGACGGCCCTGTTTGCCGGCGATAAACTCGCCCTGCCCGCCAAGGCCGACTGGACCGCGCTCAGGCGCATCCCGCGCGACCGCGTCCTTGCGCCCATCGGCGGCCGCTTTGATCTCTACGGGATCTGGGACGACGTGAATCTTACGGTGCTGCCGCCCGTACACGTGGCCGGCTGCTTTGTCCGGCCGTCCGTGGCCCGGCAGCGTCTGACCATCGACGCCGCCGTCGCCAATAAGACTGCGGCGGAGTTTTCCGGCCACATTGAAGCCCGCATCTATCCGTTCAACGACCCCGGCGGCGCGCCCCTCCCCGCTTCCAGCACGGTGCCTGTCGAAATCCCGGCTGCCGAGGTCAAGACCATCCGGCTGGAAATCGAGAATCCCGGCTTGAAATTCTGGTGGCCGCACGAGCCCAACCTTTACATTCTCGAACTCCGCGTCGGCGACGATGTTCACCGCGAGCGGTTTGGGTGGCGCGAATTCCGGGCCGAGAACGGCGATTTCTTCCTGAACGGCGTCAACGTCCATCTCCTCGGGCGGTCCTGGTGGCCTTACGATGTGCCTAACACCGACGAGGCTATTACGGCCAAGATCAAGATGCTCAAGGAAAATCACGTCAATTTCTTCCGCACCCACACGCAGCCATGGCCCCGCAGATGGTATGAATTAGCCGACGAACTCGGCCTCATGATGATGCCCGAAGCCGCCATATTCACCGACGACGAAATCTACCGCATTGACGACCCGCTGTTCTGGCAGTATTACGCCCTCCACCTGGCCGCCATGGTGCGCAACCTGAAAAACCACCCCTCCATTATCATGTGGAGCCTCGAAAACGAGTTCTGCGGCGTTCGCGCAAAACGAAACCCAACTGCCGAAACAAACCTCGCCCGAATGGGCGGGATTGTCAAACAAATGGATGATACACGTCCCATCCTGTTCGAATCCGACGGCGATCCCGCAGGCGCCGCCGACGTCATCGGGCTCCACTACCCAAATGAGTTTCCCGAGCGAAGGCTCTGGCCCAACGACGCATTCTGGATGGACTCGCCCAACGGCTCCCGCCGCGATAAAATGTTCTGGCCAACGCCCGAATTCCTCTGGGACCGATCAAAACCCCTGTACATCGGCGAGTTTCTCTGGGTGCCCAACGAAGCTCCCACCACCGCCTCTCTCTTCTTCGGCGACCTCGCATACACCGACCCCAGGCCCTATCACTTCAAAGCCATCGCCGAGGCCTGGCGAATGCAGATACTCGCCTACCGCCACTACGGCGTCAGCGGATTCGCGCCCTGGGGCTACGATTACATCAAGCCCGACGGCGAGCGGCGCCCCGTCCTGCTCGCACAAACCGACATGTTCCGCCCACTGGCCGCGTTCATCCGCGAGCACGATAACCGGTTCTTTGCCGGGGAAACGGTCGCCCGCACCGTTGAACTCTTCAATGACACGACGTCGGCTGCCGCCGCCCGGCTCGTCTGGGAACTCCTCAAAAACAACGAGCCCCTGGCCTCAGGCGAACTCGCCGTCGACCTTCCCGCGGGCGCACACAAAGAACAAATACTGGACCTGCCAATGCCCCGCGTCGACGGGCGCACCGCTCTCTCGCTCCGGTTGACGCTCCTCATGCAGGGCGATGCCCGGTTCCGCCAGGAATGGCCCGTGGACGTCTTCCCCAGACACACCTGGAATCTCCCCGATGTGTCGCTGTTTCTCTACGACCCGCAAGACAGCCTCGCTTCAAACTTCCAGCAGGCAAACGGCGGGTTCACGCCGCTCGATACCCTTGACCAATGGCCCGGCGACGGAATTCTCGTTATCGGCGCCCAGTCTTCGCCCATTCAGCCTGGCGCGCAGACCCCCGTCATTGCTCCCCCCGGCAAACAGTTTCAAACCCTCTCCCAAAAAGTCGCCAAAGGCGGCCGCGTCCTGGTGCTCGCACAAACATCCGATACGGCCGGCTGCCTGCCCGTGCGGCTCACCTCCCTGTCGTCCACCATGGCCTTCGCCCAACAGCCCAGCCATCCCGTCCTCGCGGGATTCCTGCCCGAAGATTTCCGCTGGTGGCGCGGCGACCACCTCGTCACCCGCTGCGAGCCCGCCCGGCCCCCTCGCGGCGGCGCTCAGGCCCTGATCGTCACCGGTTCCGACCAGGGCATAGCGCATGCGCCCCTCCTTCAAATACCCGAGGGCAACGGCCTCTGGCTCATCTGCCAACTGCTCGTGGCCGAGAAGCTTGACTCCGAGCCCGTCGCCTCACAACTGCTCGAACGGATGCTCGCCTACCTCGGCGCGTACCAGGCGCCAACAACAGGCGCGGCATTTGTCGGCTCCCCCCCGTTCGCCGCTCGCCTCAACGAATTGGGCCTGAAATTCGAACCGCTCGATGACTGGGCCAACCTCTCCGCCTCAAACACGCAATTGCTTATCCTGCAGGCGGACGGCCCAACACTGGCCCAACACGCCGCTCAACTGCTCGACTTTCTCCAGCAGGGCGGCAACGTTTTCTTGCACAGGCCTCAACCGGCCGAGTTCGAACAGATCCGTACGAGCCTCAACCTGCCGCTTCAAATGCAGGCCTTGCGCGGGCCCGTATCCCGTGCCGAAGGTGAAAACCCCCTTATCGAAGCGCTCCTGCGCGAAGACTTCTATTGGATAGGAGAACAGACTGCCAACAGTCAGGCCGCCCCAAAACGCGCTGCAGACATGGCGGACGCCCTATTTACGTCCGCCGCAGCAAACCCTTCCGCCAACCCCTCGCTCGCCCTTGCGTCGCCACCGGCCCTCGTCAGCATCCCCATTGGCAAGGGAAGACTTGTCCTCAATGCAGTCCGGTGGGATGAGCCTGGGGCCAACGCGCTCCGCGCCGGCCGCTTTGCGTGCAGCCTGCTCGCCGCATTGGGAGGCCGCTTTCACGTCCCCGCGCCCGTCACCGTCCTGGAAGCCGAAGCCATGCAGCCCAACCCCGGCATCGGCGCATTCACAAAGGCGCAGGACCACGTCTTGATGGGGGCAAACGGTTATCTCGAACAACCGGTCAACATCGCCGAGCCTGGCCCGTACCGCCTCGGCATATACGCAAAAGCCTCGGCCGTCGACGGCGTCTTTTCCATAGTAGCCGTGCAACTGGACGGAAACGAACTGGGGAGGATCGAATGCGCGTCGCCGGCATGGAGCGCCTATGAACTGCTCGCCCTCCTCCCCGCCGGCGAACATGTGTTCCGATTCGCTTTCGTCAACGATGCCCGGCGCCCCAACGAGGACAGGAATCTCTGGCTGGACCGCGTCGAAATCGCCCCCGGACCGTAAATCAGCCGCCGGTTTTCCGCTGTTTCCTGGCGCAACCCACCACCCGAATCGCGAACAGCGGGTTCCCGATCAGGTAGCGGCGCCACATGATGCGCGGCTCCAGATAAAGCCGGTGCAGCCACTGCAAGCCGCAACGCCGCACCGTCACCGGCGCCTCTTTCAACGTTCCGGCAATGATTCGTATAGTGCCGCCGCCAATCGCCCACACGATCGAGTTCGGGCAAATTGTCGCCGCCAGTCTGCTGATGCGCTCCGTCTTTGGGGTGCCCATCCCCACGAACACGAAGTCGGCGTCCTTGTGCGAGAGCAGTATCCGCTCATACTCCGCGTCGGTGCAATAACCCGATGCCGTCTCCACAATCCGGCAATGCGACGACATCCGCTCGATGTGGCCCGCCGCCAAGGCAGCCTCGCGCTCGGCCACGCCCAGGAGGACGCCCCGGCTTTCGGGCATCTGGCCGGATTCGAGGAATGCGCGAAAAGCCTCCGTCATATTGCAGCGCTCCCGGATCTCTTTTCCGAACAGGCGCGCCGCCATCACTATCCCCATCCCGTCCGCCGCTATGATGCGTGCACTGTTCAGCGCCTGCCGCAGCGACACATCTGAAAACGCCAGGTTGTAAATATGCGCGTTCACGCAAAGGATGGTGCGCGGCTGCACCGTCTTGTCGCGCAGCAGCATCCGCACCTCCAACAACAACTGCTGGATCGTATGCGTCGAACACTTCAAAGGCCCCATTTCAAACGTGAACGGTTCCATCAGTCTTTCTCAAGAACGGGCTGCATCACAAACACCGCTTGCCCGGGGCGTGCACCTGTCATCCTCGCAAACCAGCCCCCTAATCTCAACCAGCCACGCCTCCCTATCCCCGCCGCGCAAAGCCCCAGAAACAGGCTCAGACCCTGCGCCGCAACGCGACCGCAACGCGACCGTTTCTCAAACACCGGCAACGCCCAGTATGTAAACGGATCGAATTCAAAGGAGTCTACGATTTCCGCCCCCGCCCCCGACGACCACTCTTGCACCAGCCGGGCGTCCACCACCCATTCGTGGCTGTCATGCACAACGCGCTCATTAATAGGCAGCACGGCCACGAGGCAGCCACCCGGTTCAACGCAATCAATCAAACACTTCAGCAATTCCACCGGGGCTTTCACGTGTTCCAGCACATGGCTTGCCACCACCACGTTGTAACGGCCCCGCAGCAGTGGGTGGTCGCGCCACCCTAGTTCGTCGATAGCCCGCAACTCGACGTGCGGGTATTTCTTCGCGCGCAGACTTCTTGCGACCCGCTCCACGTGCAGCGCGTCCAGTTCCACCCCAAACAACAGCGCCGTCTTGGGGCAATGCCGGAAAAACGTCCCCGCCCCAAACCCGTAATCGAAAACCCGTTTCCCCTCGAGTTCCACGCCCCGCCGCTCCAGCGCATCCAGGATACCCAACACCTTCGACAGCCGCATGTACCCCAGATGGTACAGCCACGACTGACGGTTCCGGTATACGTGGTAGTAGGTCTCCTGCCGCGATGCCGTCATAGCGCGCCTTCTCCGCGACTGCCTTTTATCGCTCGTTCATACACGCTCATGAGACGGTCGTAGTGCGCATCCTCGGTGTGCTCCCGCATCATCTTCTCCCGGCCTGCCCGGCCCATTTGCCCGCACAACCGGGGGTCCTCCCACATCGTGCGCATCTTTTCCGCAAGATCCGCCGCGTTTCCCGCCTCAAACAGAAGCCCCGTCACCCCATCTTCCACCAGTTCCGTGATTGCGCCCAGATTCGACGCAACCACCGGAACGCCGTAGCTCATCGATTCCGCCATCACCAGCCCAAACGTCTCAAACCAGATGCTTGGAAATACCAGAAATCGCGCACCCCGGTACAACGCCTCAACTTCGCTCCGGTTCAATTCGCCAAGAAAATGCACATTCTTCGGCGCCCTCTCGACGATATCCCGCATCGGCGTCCAGTCGCCCGCAACACGTAATTCATATCCCGTGGACCCGGCCGCCGACACCATCGTCTCAATCCCCTTCTCGGAACTCAGCCGCCCCACGTACGCAACGTAGCCGTTCAACGAGCAATCGACTCCCGCCGCCGGAAGTTCCAGCGAATGCGGAACCGTCGTAATCCGCCCTTCGGGAAAACCGGCCGCTACCAATTTCCGCTTCACAAACGACGTCGGCGTGATGTACTCCGCAACGTTCTCCAGAAAAAGCCGGTTCTTCCTCGCCACGGCCGTCCGCACCGCGTAGGCGAGGCTCTCGAACAGGTTGCGGCGGCAGTTTTTCAGCACACACCAGTACTCCCGCCCGCCGCAGCACAACTCGCACACGCTGTCGCCGCACAAGTGCGTGCCCGACGGGCATATCAGCCGGTAGTCATGGCACGTCATCACCACGGGCACGCTCGCCCGCGCGCAGTCACGCAGCACCCACGGCGAAAACAGCGGGTAGACGTCATGAACATGAACCACGTCTGGACGCTGTTCCCGGATCGCATTCCGCATAAGCCGGCGGCCCGCTCTCGAATAAATCCCGCTGACGAACGCCCGCGCCTTTCCCGCAAACCCGCCCCCCAGCTTCCGGCTGTCCCGCGTCAGAAGGATGCTTTCATGGCCGTGTTCCACCAACAGGTCCGCCGTCTTCTTCGCCACCACGTCCGCCCCCCCGCGAAACCGGTGCAGGTTGATGAGTTGGATTACCTTCATGGGTCGCGCCTTACCGCGTACCGGGGCTCATTGCGAAGCTGCAGCCGCGCGTGGTACCGCCGCTGGGAAAACAAGCCCGGCGACACATAATAGAGCGTTTTGCGGGCATACGAAACCGCCCGCAACACGAGGCACCACCGCGTCAGCGACTCCTTGCCGTCACGGCGCACTCGCGCCCATGCCAGAAGCGGCCCATGCACCAGCAGCACCTGCCCAAGCCGCGCTACGCTCGCAAGGACCGCCCTAAAAAAACCCCATTCACGCACGTCGCGCGAAGCAAACGCCGCACCCAGGCGCGCCGCATGCCAGCGGAAGAAGCCCGCCTCGAGCCGTTCCACAGGCACCACGTGATGCACGAGTGCCTTCGGCGTGTACCAGCACGGGTAACCCTTCGCACGGAATCGCCTGACGTAATCCCAGTCTTCCCACCCGTCGAAAATCGTCTCGTCAAAACCACCCACCGCTTCCAGCGCCGCCTTCCTGGCAAGCGCGTTCCCCGTGCACGACGCGTACCGCCGCTCCACCCGGTGTACCGCCGCCCCCTCCGTAATCTCGCCCAGGCACCCACGCAGGTATGCGTTCAAACGCCCCGCCTGCTCATCCGTCAACAGCAAATCCCTCGGCCCGTCAACCCAGGCCGCCCCCGTCTCGCCCGCCGTCCGATACAACTCCAAAAGCCAGTCCGGACCAGCCGTCTGATCCTGATCGAACCAGGCGATCCAATCGCCACGTGACTCCCGGATCCCCGCGTTGCGCGCATGCGATACCCCGTTCCCCTGCGTTTGAACGTATCTGACCGGCGCCGCCGCCGACTTCGCAAATTCCCCCACAAACCGTTCCGTCTCCGCCGAAGGTTCGTCGTCGATTACGAGTATCTCAAACGTGAACAGACCGCCCGTCTCCTGGGCCGCCAGACAGCCCAAAGCCTGACCCAAAAGTTCCCCGGGTTTGTACACGCACAGGTTGATGCTAACGGCAGGCCGGTCCATCGGCCACCTCCGTTTCCGCTTCCGGCGCCGGCGTAAAGGCCAGCTTCATCACAACAACCAGCACCACGAACGTCTGCAACTGGGTCGCCAATTGCACCGACACAAAAAGATTGTGAATTACATAAAGGACCACCAGCGCCAGCGCCGCCGCGTAATCGATGCTGCCCGATTGCCGGTAACGGGAGATCAACTGCTTCATCACGATAACAAAGATCAGCACGTAAGCAAGCGCTCCGGGAAGCCCCACGCCCAGCAGCAGGTCCAGAAACGCGTTATGCGTGTGCTGGCTTGTAAATCCGCTCGCGTCTGTCAGTGCAAAGGTGAAGTCGCGCGTCCAGAACCCGTCATAACCATAGCCCAGCACCGGCCGTTGCCCCGCGTACTTCAGGCATTCACGCCATAGCGCGTCACGCCCCTGCATCTCGTAAGCGCTCTCGACAGTCCTGCCGAACAGCAGCGCGTCCTCCGTCGTCGACAGCAAACCCCCGCGCAACGAGGGGAACGCCAGCACCACAATCACCGCCGCCATCCCCAAAGCCGCCACCTTCCTGAATGGCGGCCGCACCGCCCACCCGTACACTACTAGCGCCGCGATCGTCGCGCCCGCAGGTCCGCGCGACCGCGTCAGCAGCATGAAAAACAGTGCCACCCCTGCCACGATCAGATAAAAGCGGCGATGGCGCTTCTCGCCGTGCGCCAGCACCAGACCCGCAACCGCCGTCATCCCGCAATGCGCCCCCTGGAAAATCGGGTTCATCACCCCTGCAAAACGGTACTCGAGATCCCACGGCCGGAACATCCCCAGCGCGAGTTCCGCTGCCAGCCCCACCACCACCGTCACGCAGCCCGAGATAAACGCAAACTGAATAATGTTGCGAAACGTCAGCCGTTCCGCGGCCGCCAAGGCCGCCAGCAGCAGGATCGCGAGGATCACCACGCGCCGCAACGTCAGCGACTCGTCATACGACCACAGCACGCTCGCCCACGACCATGCCACAAAGAAAACTATCAGCCCCGCCAGTGCGCCGTTGGCGCTAAGCCGGTTCCGCTCCCGCCGCAAAAGGCTCGCCGCCGCAACCATCCCCAGCACCCCCAGCACCAACTGCCGCCGCACGTTGCCCGCCTCCGTCAACTCCACCGACTCCTCCAGCTTGGCCTCGACGGTCTGGTCCTTCCGCTCCACATAGTTCACCGACATCCAGAAATCAAAAGAGACTATCCCAAATACAACCAGAAGAAAAATATACACGCCCCACGGCTGCCGCGCCCGCGTCGTGTTGTCCTCCGCAATGGTGACCCCAACATTCATGGCCGGCCTGCCGTTCGCCGCACCGCCGCCCAGTGCAGAACACGGTCGTACAACTCGCTCGCCGCACGGTTGTTCCTCACCGCGAACGCCCCGCAACGCCGCAGTAGTGGAACGTGTTTGCGGTACTCAACGCTCAGCCGTTTCACTTCGCTCAAGTCCTCCTCAATGCCCTCGCAAAACACCTCTCCCCGCGAAATACGCAGGCGTGGCGGGCGTTGCGCGCGCTTTCCCGCGTTCGACCCTATCACGTCGCAGGCGCGGTCGAAAAAAAGCGCCAACCGCCGACGGGCCTGTTCAAACCCCGACGCGCACTGCCCCTCCCCGGCACGTCCAAGCGCCGCGGCTATCTTACCCGGCAACTGCAAGGTCTCGTGGACGCAGCAATCCGCCGCGCCCACGGTTTCAAGCACCGTCCGGTTTTTCTTCATGCTGCCCAGCGAAAAACTCACCGCCAGCTTCCCAAACGACAGCGTCACCAGCGCGCCGTGCAGGCTCGTCCCCACGAACAGCGTTGCCTGCCGCAGAATTGCCGACGTCTCCAGCGATGTCAACGCCGCGTCCACCGACGCTGTACGCACGCCGCGCCGCTCGAAGATGCCACGCGCAATCCTGCACGCAACAAGATCGTTGAGGTGATGGCAAATCGGGACAAAAACCGCCGGCAACCCCATGTGCCGCACCGCTTCACCGGCGGACTCCGCAAACCGCTCCAGTTCCCCGCCGAGAAAAAGCGACGCCTGCACCGCCACGTACTTCTCGGGCAAATTGAAACGCCGCCTCAGCTTCCCAAAACTCGATTCCCAGTCCGCGCTGCTCTGCAACTCAGGTGTCAAAATACCCGAATCCGGCACAATCTCCGACGATACCCCGAGTCCCCGCAAATAATCGTGGGTCATTTCGTCACGGACGCCCGAAAGTGCCGCGCCGCCGAGGTATTTGCGCGCAAGGCCGTCATAAGCCACGTCAAAAGGTCCAAGCCCGACCCCATTCAAGATCAGCGCGCTTCCACACGCCCGCGCGATCATCGCCGGCAACAGCCAGCACTTCAACGAATAGGGGTAAAGCAGCCGAATCTCCGGATAAGAAAAAAGCACGTGCTCCGTCGACAACAGCGCGCCGCCGCCAATCATGAAGGCCGTCAAACCGGCTTCGCACGCATCCCCCAACTCGGAAAACGCGTAAACACGGGAGTAGCTCGCCGTCGGCGGCACCCGGTTCGTGGGGCTGAACGCCATGACCTCGAGGTTCTCCAGCCGCTGCGAAACCTGCTGACGCACGATCGGCGGAAAAAGACAATCCCCAAAGTTGCCCGTGTCGAATGTCCCGAACAGAGCCACTCGCTCCGGCGTCCCCGCGCCGGCAAGGCGCCTCACAGCGTTTTTTTTTCTGCCGTTGCCCGATGCGCCTGTCACGGCCGCTCCGCCCCTTCCTGGGTCGCCGTCAGCATGTTGCCAACCACCGCAAGCCGCCGCCGAAAGCTCGAAAAGGATACCGCCGCCCAGCCCGCCAGCACAACTACCCCCAGGGCCAGCACCGCCAATCCGCCTCGGATTACGGCGTCTCGGGCGCCCGCGGCCACAATTACTCCCGATAAGCCAATGCAAAAAAGCGCCGCCGTAAATGGCCGCATGCACGTCGACGCCGGCAAGTGATGCCGCCGAGAAAGCCGCCAAAGCGGATAGCCAAGAGCGGCCATCTCGCCAACTACCGATGACGCCGCCACCCACGCCAAATCCGCCCCTGCCACACCCGCAATCACGGCGGCCCCGACACCCGCCAGCCGGTACACATTCGCGTACATCAGGCAAAGCGTGTCCCCTTTGGCCATCGCCGATAGCGAGGGCGCCAGCCGCAACAACCGAATCGCCTGGCTCGCGGCAAGCCACCCTACAAGCACCCCCGCCGCCCGGTAATCCTCCCCGTAGAAAATCACCACCAGCGGCTCGCCCCCCACGATAAGCACCACGCCGTACAGCGCCGCGATCGCCGAAAACATCCCCACGCAAATCTTGTGGCGGCGCAAAAACTCGCCCGCCTCGTCCTGCGCCCGCGACAACGGCGGCAGCGTCAGCGTCTGCACCACCTTGAACAGCGATCCGCTCAGTGTCATCACCAGCCCCGCCGACACCGTATACAGGCCTAGGTCCGCCATCGTGTATGCCGTGCCGACGAGCAACCGATCCCCCTGCGAAATCGTGAAGAACAACATCCCATTCAGCAACAACGGCCAGCCGAATCCCAGAATCTCAGCCAGGCTTGCCCTATCCCACGCAAGCTTGTAGGGCCGTTCTGCCAACGCGTGGGACGCTACCACCGCCACGACTCCCTGCCCGACCAGTAGCCAAAGCGACGCCGAATAGTCCTGAAGCCACGCAGCCACGGGCCATGCCGCCGCCGCCGACAATACCTTCGGAACCAGGCCCGCCGCTATCCCGGGCCGGAACCGCATGGTCCGTTCCATGCGGCAAACGTCCAGGTGCAGGAAACCCTCGAGTATCGGGACCACCGCCAAAACCTGAAACGCCCACCGCGCGTCCGGCACGCCGAACATCACCGACACCGGCCACGCCAGGGCCAGGATAAGGGCGCCATTGATCAATCCCCGGGCTAGTTGCACCGAATGGGCCGTCGCGAGGAGAGCAGCTTCTTCCCCCTTCTTCGATTGCACCATCAGCATGTTCAGCGCCATGTTGCTGATCGTTTGCAGCACCTGCACCGTCAGCGCAAACGTGGCCGCAACCCCGAAATCCGCCGGCCCCAGGATGCGTGCCAGCACCAGGTAACGAACAAAATTCGCCGCAAAACCAAGCGCCTCTCCCAGCGCAAGGTCGCGCGTACCCCGGACTGTCTTCCTGCGATCAACCATCACTGCTCTCAATTTCACCGCGTTCATCACGCTGGAGTATATGTTCCCGCGCGCAAGCTGTCCACTTCCGGCAATAAAAAAAGGCCGGACATTCATCACATCCGGCCTTTACAACCTTTCTTTCAAACAGCGGCCCGCGTCACGGCACGTACGGCCCGTCAAGCGTGCCGATCGGACATCCACGGATGGTGTCCGTGCCATCGCCGCCGGTCAGGTCGACCACCACCACGTACGTGGTCCTGTCGCGCACGCTGTACCGGGGGGCCTCCGGCGTGTCGCTGAAATGGGCGATGTCGCTTCCTCCGCCTCGGATTCCATCATTGCCCGCGCCGCCCGTCAAATGATTGATGCCGTCCTCGCCGTACAGGATGTCCGCGGCCCCGTTGCCATACAGGGCATCGTTGCCCGGCCCACCCGTAAGCAGGTCGGCGCCCGCGCCGCCCGTCAGCACGTCGTCGCCGCCGTTGCCGCGAAGCGTCACCGGCCCCGCCGCCTCTGACCAGTCAATCGTGTCGTCGCCGTCCCCGCCGACGAACTCTTCAAACCCGCTCGCACCGGTCATTGAAAACGCCCCGTAGCCGTTGCCGAGCACGAGCCGGTCGCCCGTTCCCGCACCGCCCGCCACGGTATCCCCACCGCCCGCGTCTTCCAACACCACCCTGTCGTTGTCGCCGTCCCCGCCGTCCGCGTTATCGTTGCCGGCGCCCGTGTACAACGTGTCTGTCCCCGCGCCGCCGCCAAGCGTATCGTCCCCATCTTCTCCATAGAGGTAATCTTGCCCGTCGCCGCCGGTCAGCGTGTCGTTGCCCGTGCCGCCGCGCAGGATGTCGTTGCCCGACCCGCCAGTCAGCGTGTCGTTGCCTCCGTTGCCGCGCATCTCGAGCGCCGCTGTCGCGTCCGACCAGTCTACGGAATCGTTGCCGTCGCCGCCGGCAAACTTCTCGAATCCGGCGCAGCCGGTCATGGTAAACGCGCCGTACCCGTCCGCCAGGAGCAATTTATCGCCACTGTCCGGGCCTCCATCGTAGACCTGGCTGGTGTTGGCTGGCTGGGCCAGAACGACCAGGTCGGTTCCTGCACCTCCATAGGACGCGTCATTGCCGCTGCCGGGATACAGGGTGTCATTCCCGCCCCCGCCAGATAGATAGTCGTTGCCGTTGTCGCCATACAGCCGGTCATCCCCTTCCCCGCCAAACAGGTAGTCGTTGCCGTTGATGCCGCGCAGGCTGTCATTGCCGTCGAACCCGAGGATAAGGTCGGCGTTGGGCAGGCCGATTTCCTCGTCCTCGGCAGTGCCCGCACCCTCGATCGTGTCCTCGCCGTTGGTGCCGGCAATGAGATTGTAGGAAATTCCCGCGAAGACAACCGCCGCCGTGCCGCCCGGAACGGATACAACACCGTCACGATCTTCAACCGTATCCGTTACGACGACATTGCTGCTCGTATCAAGTGCGTATGTGTATTCAGACGGTGCGCCCGTAAATGACGGACAAGCGATTATGCCCACGGTCGTGGCCACGGTTTGGGCGGGCGTCACGACGCAATAGTTGGAGGCAAAGGCCGCGCTCAATGGCCAGCTTGACCCAATCGCGCCCGTCGCCTGCACAAGCCATGTCTGCTCCCATACGTCGCCCTGATGCATCGTAACGGGCGCCGAAGGGTTGGCATGTACCGTGTAGAACGGCGATCCCGCCACCAGACCCGGGTAACGTATGTCGTCCAAGCCGATGTCGCTCTTGTCGCTCGATCCGGTTACGGCGCGGAACCGCGCCTTCTTCAGGCCCGAATAGGCCGACAAATCGATGGCGGCTTGCAGCCATTGGTTGCCCTGGTTGCCGGTCATGCTCCAGAGGGTCGTCCAGCCTCCCGTGCCGTCCTCTAACTCAAGGTAGAGGCTGCCCGTTCCGGTCCCATACATATGGTAAAAGAACGACAAGCCGGTCGTGGCGTTGTCGAGGTCCATGATGGGCCCTTCCAGGATAGCCGTCTTGCTCGGGTAGTTGCCAGTAGCTTCGGTATAAACGTAATATTGGCCGTTGTATGCGGCGTCGGGGCCGCTCTTGGGGGTGGGGGTGGCGCCCGTGTAGCGTGTCCAGTCGAAGTTATCCCCGCCGGCATTGATCCACTCGCCGAGTCCTGCTTCGAAATCGGCCCGTTTCTCACCATAATAGAATGGCACGGGCCCTTTGCCGCTCGTGTTGTCGTACACAAAGAAGTTCACGTCGTCTGTGTCGTAATACGGCACCGACACGCACGAGCTTTCCGGGATGTTGTAGCCGACAATGCACCGGATCTGGTGCTCGCCGGCAACGTTGTCGGGCGTGAACCGAAGAACGTACGTGTAACAGGAGTAGACCTGCGGCACATAACCTTTCTTCTGCCAAGTCCCCGTGGGGCTGTTCCGGTAGTAGATGTAAAGGCGGTCGCCGGCGTATGCATATCCGCACGAAGCGGTTTTGATTTCCACCGTGCAGGCCACCTCGATTTCCTCGTTGAAGTTCACCTCGGTCTTGTCGAGATTGATTTCATAAATGCTCTCGTCACCCCCGGCGCCGTAGCCGCACGAGTCGAAGGTGTTGTCGAATGCTTCCGGCGGGCCTGTCGAACAGTCGCCGCCCCATACTTGCGCACCTGTGCGCGGCAACGAGTCCGGCAATGTCAGCGTGCCCGTTATGTCTCCGCAGGAACCGTCCAGGCACTGCACGCCGGTTGTCACGGCGAAGTACTGGCAATTGCCCACCTGGGTTGGCACCGAGACCACGTAAGGCTCCAGCCGTCCTATCGAGCCAAGCGGCGGTAAAGACTCATCCGCCGCAAAGGTGGAATCGAACACCAGGATCGGATTGTTGCTGTACGCAAGCCGAATGTAGCCGCTTTCGCCCCAACTCGCCCCCCAACTGTTCTTGATTATCCAGTACGAGCCGCTATCGCTGTACCCGACCAGCAAAACGGCATGGTTGGGCTGCGAGACCGAGCACGTATAGACGCCGCCCGTGTACGAAGACCAGCCCGTCGCATCGACAATCACCGAAAGCGGCCCGTTCTCGAGCAAGGCTTCCTTGTGAGCCGTGGCGGTGTTCAGAATATAACTGTAGTCGGTTACATAGGCCGCGCCGCCTTGCCAACCCGAACACAGGTTGCACGGCCATTCCGTCGTACACGAGCCGGTTCCGGAATTCCAGTTCTGGCAACCCAGGTACGGAAAACAGGCCTCATCGGCCACGCCGGGATACTTTATGAAGGCAAGCGCAGTATCGTTCCATCCCCCGTTGCAGTCACCCTCGCACTCACAAGAGACCAGATGTTGCTCGCTCAGATCGTAATCGAGGGTTGGATCGTTCCCGTCGATGTTCAACCGCGCTTCAACCGCCGCAATCGCCGAAAAAGCCCAGCAACTGCCGCAGGCCGCCTGATCGCGCACCGGCGTTACCCAATCCTGCCCACCTAAGGCACGCCAGTCAAAGGCCGCCGGAGGCGTGCCCAGGGCCCCCGGTGTTACGGCTTCCGCCTTGACGACGGCGCTTGTAGCCGAAAGGCCCGTTTTTTTTTCTTTATAGACGATCCGGGCCGAGGGCCTTTGCTGAAACCCGGCCGGTTGCATGTCCTCGAGCGAATCGCCGTTCATTTCCATCAGTTCGCGCAGCGGTATTTCTTTCTTGCCCGGCCCGCGCGAAACGCAGACCGCGTATTCTTCGATATACGTGCCGCGGTTGACTTGCTTGGTTTTGATGTCATACCCGTGGCGGGCGGCGTACGAATACTCTTGCCCGACTTTGCCCTTGTAGAAATCCCAGGCGTCATATTCGACACCCGGCGCCACGACACACAGTCCCCGCTCGCCTTCGGCCGTTGGAACCACCCGGTACTCATATCCAAGTTTCTGGCAGTACAACGCCGCCGGATTCGCCATCCCTTTCTGCGCCCCCGCCACTTGGCGGCGCGAGTCCGCTGGCGCCTTGTCCGCGCCCGCGGGTCCGGTTGCCCCGGGAGTCCCCTGCATGGCTGCATTGGGAGCGGGCGATTTGCCCGTGTCTGTTGCGTCACCCCCAGCCGGGAGGCACGTCACCGCCGTCAGAAGTACTGCGATCGCTACGGAAAAGGTTCTTAATGGGAGCCGCGGAAAGTTGGCGTGATTCATAGTAGTCGCCCCTGATCCAAGTAAAATGCCACTTTCTCAACAAATAAGCCGCTATCCCGTTCAGGAAAGCGGTTGTACACTCTCTGGCTGCTTGCCACCGATAACGATGCCGGCTAGTGGGCACCTCTCGTTGAAAGCACCGCCGGTATCGTTAACAGCAACAACTTGAGGTCGAGCCACAGGCTGCGGTTCCTCACGTACTCGATGTCCAAGCGCGCCCACGTGTCGAAACTGCTCTTGTGCCGCGCCGAAACCTGCCAAAGGCACGTCATTCCCGGCGCCACGTCCAGCCGCGTGTTGTGCCAGGCGTCCTGCTGCATCGCCTCCTCCACCGGGAGTGGCCGGGGGCCTACCAGGCTCATCTCGCCCCGCAACACGTTGAACAACTGCGGAAGTTCGTCCAGGCTCGTCTTGCGCAAGAACCGGCCCACCCGCGTCACGCGGGGGTCGTTCTTCATTTTGAACGCCACGCCCGAACGCTCATTAAACGGCAGCAGATCTTTCTTCTGCGCCTCCGCATCCGCCACCATCGTGCGAAACTTCCAACAGATGAACGGCTTGCCCCGGATGCCCGCCCGCTCTTGCTTGAAAAACACCGGCCCCCGTGAGGTCAATTTGACCGCCAGCCCAAGCACCAACATCAACGGCGACAACACCAGCAAAACCGGCGGAGCCACGATCAGGTCCATCGCTCGCTTCCACCCCGGAAGGGGATCGCTCTTGAACGGATCCACGCCGGATTTTATCTCCACGCCTGGCTGCTCGGCCGCGGCACGCGCACACTCGGCCCCTGACCGTTCCTCCTTCGCCGGCCGGCCTTTCTCCGGCCCCGTTCCCGGCCACGAAGCAGGATACGTGTAGACGCTGCATTCCGCCCCTTGCCCCTCGGCCGCCATGGCCTTCCGTACCCGGTTGGCATAATTCCAGGCGCCTTCCCGGTGAGTGTTAAAAAGCAGCACCCCAATCCGCTGCCGGTCAAACCAACCCATTTCGTCCGTCAAACGCAGCCGCCCATGGAGCACTTGCTTCAGCCGCTCTTCAAAGGCCTGACTTGCGACCTCCACCTTGAACGTTACAAGCGAAAACCCATGCCCATTTCTGTCCGCGCGCGCCCGTTCACGCTCCAGGATTACCGCAAATTCTTGCGTCGAATTCATGTCATGCGGAAAACGACTTTCCCGATCGCGCGGTTGAGAAACGACCCGCCCTCCACTTCGTCCTACAGCCATCTCTGCAGCCCTTTTCCTCTTCCCCAAGTACGCCACGGTGCTCACGCTTTAAAGATCAACGCCGCCCCGTTATACGCCATTTCATAATGTCCATTAGTGGTAAAGGCGTATTGTGTATTATTCTTGCAGCCCAAGCCCTGAATAAATCTCGCTTACTACTGAAAACGCTATTAATATGCCATAAAATGGCCCGTTTGTCTACTTATTTCTTGCAGTTTTTTGACACATTAACACGCCACATGAACAATTCACCGCAAACCACTGCCACGAAAGCACCTGCCAGGTCAAGGCCAAGTTACAGCCGCCGGTAAATGAAGGTGGGAATGTAAAATCGCCGCTTATTCAGGATCACACCAAGGACGTTTCCCCCCTGTATCGCCACCTTCTCGCGCACATTCTCCGCCACCTGCCACCGCGTCGTCTCGGCCTCCACGATCATCACGACCCCGTCGGTTTCCGGCGCCGCTAGCAGCGCGTCCGAGGAGTCGGAAAGCGGCGGAACGTCAAGCAGGATCAGCGTAAAACGCTGACGGAGTGCCTGCATCGTCTCGCTGAATTTCGGGTTCGCCACCACCACCGATGCCGAACTCTCCCCGGTCGCAACACAGCCCAGGCTCAGCATCGAGTCCTCTCTTACCGGCTGCAAAGCATTTTCCAATGTCGCCCGGCCCGCCACCACATCGTGCAGACCGGCCGCCAGCACCACCCCAAAATGCTCGTAGTGACCGCCAGTCCCCGCCGTAAAATCTATCAGCGCAACGTGTTGCGCAAGTTCCGCGCTCGCAAGCTTTGCCAGTTCACGCACTAGCGTCGACGTCCCTTCACCCGCCCGCGCCCCGACAAACATCACCACCCGCGACGCCTTGTCCGGCAGATGCGACTCGATCGTCTGGTACACGGCGATCAGCTTCTGTCTCAGCCCATGGTTGCGCGCCTCGATTCCCATCGGCGGCTGCGGGCCCCCTTCCAATCCGGGCACCGGACTCTGCTCCTGTTCCGCCCGTCTCAGCGCGTCGTAAATCTTTGTCATACAAGAACCCCTACCCGGATGCTCCCGGTAATACTATCTTGTCGCCCGCTTGAATCTTGTTCGCATCTTTTATGTGAGGATTGCTCTTCAATGTCCGCTCGATCAGGTCCCGGCTGGAACGCCCGTAAACACGTGCCAATAACCGGCTCAACGTGTCTCCTGCCTGGACCACCTGCGTCTCTGCAACCTTGTTCTCCGCCACGGCAACCTCCGTCGCCGCGGCGACCGCCTCAGGGACGCCGCCCTCCGCCACCACCAGTTGTGGCATTAATTGCATAGCCTTGACCGACGGCGGGACAACCTCGGCCACAGCCGGCTCCGTGTTTTCCTCCGGCGCAGCCCGCGCCGGTTCAGCGGATTCGATCGCCAGGACCGGCGCCTTCGCCTCGATCCGGCCCTCCCCACGGATGTCCAACATTCGAGGCCCGAATGCTCCAAGAACCGCAATCGCGCACGCTCCCACTATCAGCGCGACCCCGCAGGCCGCCACGGCCCATTTCATGGCGCGGGCAGGTCGTTTCTTCGGTGTCAAACCCGCGATCACTTCACGAACCACCTTCGCCGTGACGGGCTTTTTCTGATCCGCATAGCCCGCCACCAGCGCGTTGTCGCAAAGAATGTTAATCCGCCGCGGATTCCCCCGGGCATGCCGGATTATCAGTCTCAGCGCACCAGGCTCGAAAACCGGCGTCGTCCCATACGTCACACGCCCCAGCCGGTGCTTCACATAAGCAAGGCTCTCCTCCCCAGTCAATTGGCGGATCTCCGAGCGTACCGCTATCCGCTCACGCAACTGGCGCAACTCCCGCCCGGCCAGCACCTCCGCCAACTCCGGCTGCCCGCACAACACGATCTGCAGCAGCTTGTCTTTGGCCGTCTCCAAATTCGACAAGATTCTCAGCCGCTCGAGCGTCTCCACCGGCATCCGTTGCGCCTCGTCGACTATCAGGACCACATGCTTGCCTTGCTGGTAGAGGTCGATCAGGTGGGCATGCAGCCTCCGAACCGAACCCGCCACGGCGCCCGCCGGCGCTTCCAGCCCCAACTCCTCGAAAATCGCCCGGATCAGGTCTTCGAAAGACAGCTCCGGATTGTACAGGTACACCGTCTTGACCTGCTCGGTATTGATGCGCGACAGCAGCGCCTTCAGCACCGTCGTCTTACCGCAGCCCACCTCCCCCGTCACGCAAATAAACCCCTTGCGCTTCTCTATCCCGTAAAGCAGCGACGCCAGCGCCTCCTTGTGGCTCGCGCTCAAGTAAAAGAACGCCGGGTCCGGCGTGATGCCAAACGGCGCTTTGCTCAGGCAGTAGTATTTGAGGTACATGACGCAAATTCATCCTCGGAAATGCTTGCCAGCACCGGCAATCCCAGCCGCCGCTCCACGTCCGCATCCGTCCGCATCGAATCATCCACATAATCCAGTACAAACGCCAAACCAATCCCGCCCAAAATGCCCAAGAGAACCCCAAGCGCAATGTTGCGACCCCGCTTCGGCCGGATCGGCTCGAGCGGTTTCGTCGCACCCTGCACCACGCTCACGTTCGACACCTCCTGCTTGTCCAGCGCCACCGATATCTTCGACTCATCCAGGTTTTCCCGGTACTTGCGATACGCTTCTTCCGCAAGCGCCACATCCCGATTCAACCGCTCCAGCTCCACCTTCTGCGACGCCAGCGTCGCATACTGCTCTTTGTAAACCGCCAGGCTGTCATCCAAACCTGTCAGCCGCGCCGTTTGCGCGTTTAACTCGGCCCGCTGCCGCTCCAGTTCCAACTCCAACTGCTGGCGGTTGTCGTTGATGCCCGTCGTCACTTCCGTGTGCGTGTCGCCTTCCGCCGTCAGGCTCTCTTCCAACTGCTTGATCTGCTGGCGCAATTCAACCAGCGGCCGGTGCGTCTCCGCATATCGGGCCGCCAGGTCCGCTTCACGAAGACGCAATTCCGCAAGCCGTTTCTTGTAATCGTCCGCCGCCCAGTTCGTTACCCCCGTGATACGGTGCAGTTCCACACGCTCTTCCTGGTTTTTCACCGCCTTCGCCAGCACCTCCACCTGCGCACCGCTCGCGCTCACTCGGCCACGGGCGTCGCTCACAAGCGCATCCACCGTGCGGATTTGTTCCAGCAGCGACTCGACCTGCGCGTCCAGCGACGAAATCCCGTACTGGCGGCAGAAGTCTTCCAGCTGGTTCTCCGACGCCGTCAACTCCTCCTTCAGCAGCGCCACCTGCTCTTCAAAAAACGCCGGATTCGCCTTCGCCGCATGAACCTCGATGTGCCGCTCCTCGTACAGTTCCAGCAGTCGGTTCAGCGCCACGTGCGCCAAATTCGGGTCCTGCGCCTCGAACGCCACCGAGATGATATTCGACTTCCGCTCCACGTCTACCGCCAGATTGTCCGTAAAGTATTTCAACGCACACTTCAACGACGCGCCCCCCCCTCCGATACCCACCTTGGCCAGAAGCTCCCGCAAACGCTGCCCCTTGACCACCCGCGTCTGAAACTTGTCCGGCCCGACCTCTTGCACCACCTGCTCCACAAGCTCTTGGCTCGTCAATATCGCAAGCTCCGAATGCACCTGGCTTTCCAGGTTCTGCACCAAGGCCACCGACGCCCCCTCCAATCCCGGATCCACCGACACGTCCTCCCGCCCACGCCGAACCAGCAGCTTCGCCTCAGACTCGTAAACGTCCGGAGCCAAAATGTTGTACCCCACTACCCCCGCCACGAAAACGCACACAAACACCACGACCCGAAACTTGTACCGGAAGATCGCGTCCAGAATGTCCCGCAACGAATTCTGCACTACCCGCCCACCCATCGGTCCTGCCTCCTTACCTCGTCTGCGTTACCGAAATGCCCGCAGGCGACGCCGTCACCGTATCCATGCCCCCCGCCGTCGATTTCGTCCTCGAATAGGCATAACCAAGATTCACATTCACCCAATCCGGCACCAGCCGGTTCATATACTGATCCACCCACTGATCCGCCCGGTCGATCCGCGTTCGCGGCACAAACACGATGTCATCCGGCGCAAGAAAAAACGGCTCCGTCTCCTCGTTCCGAAACGCCGACCGCAGGTCTATCGTACGCGCATACTGCTTCTCGCCCACCCGACGCACGATCAGCACGTTCGATATCTTGGCGCTCTGATTCTTCAGGCCCCCCGCCTGCATGATGGCTTCCATCGGCGTCAGACGGCCCGCCAGCGGAACCCGAATCGGAAATTGGCCCCCAGGGATGTCAACCTCACCACCCACATAAACAAAACGACCCTCCGGATCCAGAACCACCGTTATCTCCGGGTCTTTCAACACTACACCGTAAAGCCCCAGCAGCTTCTCCCGAACCCCTTCCGGCGTCAGGCCCTCCACCTCAACCTCATTCACAAGCTGCAGCGACAACTTACCGTCCGGCCGAACCGTCTGCGTCTGGTTCAATTCCGGGTGGTACAAGAACTCCAGCTTCACCGTATCCCCCGGACGCAACACCACCTGCGCGCCCGCCTCCGGCATTGGGTTCTCAAGCACCGACGGCACCCGCGGCGTTGTCGCGCACGACACACACCCCAGAAGAATTGAAAAGACAAAAACTCTTCTCATACTCGCGTATCCCCAGACCCAAAAGTGGCCAGTCCAGCCGCTATTATGGCTAAAATCAATCAAATATACAAGTAAACTCTTACCCCCTGCCCCATGTCTGCGGCGGTCGAGAAGTGAGCGGGTGGCGGTCCACTTCGGGTGACCAATAATGATCGCGGGGGAGCCATTGTTCCCGCCCACACCCGAAAACGTGAATTAAGGAGTATATGGGCCGACGATGTTGCCCTCGGGGCAGCCTCGGACGATGTCGACGCCGTCCTGGCCTGTGGTGTCGGTGACGACAAAGTAGGTTCCGGCGTTGCGGACCTGGTACCGCGGGGGTATGGGCTCTTCGGTGTAATGGGCGTAG
>Ga0315285_10001107_pt1 | contig 28174 bp, 20 predicted proteins | sample YL17G09_36_MG_FD_203698 | JGI IMG/M metagenome (GOLD analysis project Ga0315285, IMG submission 203698) | Sediment microbial communities from Yellowstone Lake, YNP, Wyoming, USA - YL17G09_36 | ecosystem: Environmental > Aquatic > Freshwater > Lake > Sediment | place: USA: Wyoming | collected...
ATCCGTCAGGACGATGAAGGAGCGGCCGGCGCCTCCCTCGCCCGCGAGTCCCGAGACGAGGTTGTAGAAATAGCGAAAAAAAGAATTCGTCTCGATCGTCGTCCCGGACTTCGAGGAGACGAGAAAAAGCGTGTGCTCGAGGTCGAGCCTGCGGGCGGCGGCCAGGACGGCGGCCGGGTCGGTGCTGTCGTGGATCGAAAGCTCACAAGCGCCTTCGCCGGTCGCAAAGACGAGTCCCAGGACCTCGGGCGCCAGGCTCGATCCTCCCATGCCCAGGACGACGGCCTCCCGGTATCCTTCCCTGCGGACGTCCCGGGCCAACGCTTCGAGCGTCGGAAGATCGCGCAAGGAATCCTCGGCCGATGCCAGCCAACCGAGCCGGTTCGCGATCTCGTCCGGCTCCCTGCCCCAGACGGTCCAATCTTTGTTCCAGATGCGGCGGATGACGCCCGCCGAAGCGATCCCGGCCAAGGCGGCGCGGACGGCGCCTTCATGAGCGGTCAGGTTCGCCGTCCGGAGATCCATCGGCCCCTCCTCTCAGCGCACCATCTCGATCATGGCCTCGATTTCGTCGATGAGCCGGAACGGGTTGCCGGCGAAACCGGTCGTCTTGAAACGGATCCGGCCCTTGCCGTCGATGACGAACTTGGTCGGGATGCCGTCGACCTTGTAGGCGTCGATCACGGCGTTGTCGAGGTCGAGAAGCACCCGGAAGGGATAGCCGGTCTTGACCATGAAATCGACGGCGTTTTTCTTTTTATCGGCGGCCCGCTCCCAGGAGTTGATGAAGAGAAATTGGACGCCCGGGTCGTCCTTGTGATTCTCGATGGCGCGCTTCATGGCCGGGAAGGAGCTGAGGCAGGGCGCGCACCAGGTTGCCCAGAAATCGAGGACGACGACCTTGCCCCTCAGCTCGGACAGGGTGACCCGGTTTCCCTCGAGGTCCTCGAGGCCGAATTCGACCCCCGGAATATCGTTGAGCTGAAGCTTGAGTTCGGTCAGGAGCTTGGCGTGGGCCCGCTCTTCGAGCCCGCCCAGATAGGCGTCGAACCCGGCGTCGTTCCCCTGCTTCTTGATATAGGCTTGGCGCAGATAGTCCTTGAGCTTGGCCGTGCCGTTTCCCGAGGAAATGAAAGACTCCATCTCGGCCATGGCCGCGGCCGGGTCGCTTCCCGGGACCAAGACGAGGAGCTCGGCGTAGCGGGTGTTGAGGCTGGCGTTCCGGCCGTTCGTGCGCTGGACGGCTTCTTTAAAAGCTTGGACGGCTTCCGCCGCTTTGTTGACGGCCAGGAGAGACTCGCCCCGGGTGGCCAGGGCCTCCCCGAGGTCGGAATCCCGTTCCTTCGCCCATTCCTCCTCGGTCAAGTAAGAGGGCTTTTCGTCGGCCGTATGCTGCTTCCGGGCCAGATCCACGGCCCGGGCGGCGAGTTCGGCGGCCCGGCCGGCGTCGAGCTTGTTCTTCAGGAAGTCCGAGGAAAGGGCCGCGTAGACGCTCCAGGCCACTCCGTCCGCATTCTTAAGGAAAAAATCGGCCGCCTTTTTGAAATCCCTTGCGCCGCGGTAGGCGCCGACCAGGCCCTGGACGAACTGGGGGAGGAGGGCGCTTCCGGGAAACTCCGCCTGGAACCGTTCGAACAGGACGGCTTTCTTGGCACGGTCGGTTTCCTTGGAGAATTCCTGGAAGCGCTCGACCTGGACGAACTCCCCCTTGGGATCTTTCTCGCGCAGGAGGGCGGCGAAGCGGTTGGATTCGTCGGGCCGGTTGAGCCTCGCCATCCAATACTGGAGAAGGCTCAGGTCCTCGACGCCGGGGTCGGGCCGGGCGGCCAGCGCCTCGAGCTCCCGTGCGATCTGGGCCTTGCCTTCCTCCTTTTTAAGCCGGGCCAGGAGGCTGAAATAAGGCGGCAGGTAATCTTTCTTGATCTCGGGGTGAAGCGCGAATTCCTTGTCGAGCAGGGCCAGGGCCAGGTCCTGGTCCGTGTTGATACCGACGAGATCATTCCCCCAGGTCGAATAGGCCTCGGCCAGGCCGGCGAAGCTTCCCGGGACGGGATTTCCTCCGGCGTCGGCGAAAGGCGTCGCGTAGCCCTTGCGGCCGTTATTGTCGATGTCGTCGCCGGCCTTGAATTTGAGGATCATCCCCCGGGCAGTCGGGGCGGGGCTCAAGGTCGCCTTCCAGACCGGGCCCTCTTTCGTCAGGGGCAGGGTCCTGGCCTCGGGAGATCCTTTTGTATAAATATAGGCGACGCAGAGGATGGAGGCCGCGTTCTTGAGGGGCGTCCCGGCCGAGTTGTAGGAAATGGTCACCGGCATCCCGGCCCGCGGCTGGGCGGGGTCGAACTTGACGGCCTCGTTCTTATCGGCCGCGCTCTCGTCTTTTGTCTTTGCGCAGCCGCCGGCCCACAGGATGATCGCTACGGCCAGCAGCAGAGACCAGGTTTTTTTCATGAGACATCTCCTCGGCTCGGGGGTTCCTTCTATTTAATCAGAATCCCGGCCCGACATCAATCGAGGAGTTGGCGGGGGAAGTTTTGGACGAGCCGTCAGCCGTTCTTCCGCTTGGCCTCGTAGACCCCCTCGGGCTGGATGAACTCGAGTCCGCTGACGGCGCCCTTGGCGTCGGTCAGGAACCGGACGCTGATGACCTTGACCTGCTTGAGGGTGAACTCGCCGCCCAGGTCGGGCACGAGCTCGTATTCGGGCTGGCCGGGCAGCGAGGCGGTCAGGATATTCCCTTTAAGGCTGATGGTCACGGTCTGGCTGACGAGTTGGTAGCTCCCGGTGAACTGTTTCAGGTAGTCCGGATCGAAGAAGCGCGCCTCGGGCTTCTTCTTGAAAACGATCTCGTCCACGGAGGGTTCGAGGACGGCGACGAGCTCGGCGACCCGGCCGTTGAGGTCGGTCCGGAAGCTGATCTTGAAGTCCGTGAAAGTCGGGTCCTGGGCTTTGATGCCGTTGAACGTGTCGTAGTGCCAGTGCTCGAACGGATTCGAGATCCCGTTGTAGGTCACGACGAGCTGGCTCCCCTGGAGGGCGACTTTGGCCTCTCCATAGCCCGGGTGGCTGTAATCGCCCGCATAGTCGGCCAGGGGGTGGGAGGGCTTTGTTCCCGGGACCTTGCGGGTCGCTTTCTTTTCGCCCGCCTTTTTTTCGGCCTCCTCGCCCTCCTGCCGCCGCTTGGCCGCCTCGGCGATCCAGTCCTTGGGCTCGAGGCCCAGGATGCGGTCGACCGCGGTCCGGATCAGGAGCTCGGGGAGGGGCGTTCCGTTCATATTGGACAGGACGACGAAGCCCAGCCCGTCGTTGGGGAAGAAGCTGACCATGGCCGAGAATCCGTCGATGTTGCCGCCGTGGTGGACGCGGCGCCGGCCTTTATAGACGTCGCTGAACCAACCCAAGGCGTAGGCCGTCGCCAGGACTTCGGGTGTACTGCCCGCGACGCCGGTTGCCATCTGGGCCGTGTGCATGTCCTCGACGGTCCGGGCGTTGAGGAGTTGGGTGCCCTCGTGCTTGCCATTATTGAGATGGACGATGACCCACTGGGCCATCTCGTTGACGCTCGAGTTGATGGATCCGGCCGGACCGACGGTCGTGATGTCCCGGAAGGGGATCTTCTTGAGCCCCTTGTCCTCGGAGAGATAGGGGAAGGCGAAGTCGCTGTCCTTCTGGGATTCGAGGACCGAGAAATTCGACCGCTTCATCCCCAGCGGCTCTAAGACGAGCGTCCGCACCGCCTCCTCCCATTTTTTACCGGTCAGGGTCTCGAGGAGGTACCCGGCGGTCAGGAACATCAGGTTGTTGTACTGAAACTTGGCTCTGAGGTCGGCCGAGGGCTGGAGGAAGGCCAGCCGTCGGACAAGGTCCTCGCGGGAAGCGGTCAGGTTGTTGTACCAAACCAGGTCGTGGCGGGGCAGGCCGGACCGGTGGGTGACCAGGTCGCGCGGAGTCAAGCGTTCCCCGGCCTCCCGGTCGTAAAGCCGGAACCAGGGGATGTAGGTCCGGACCGGCTTGTCCCATTCGAGCTTGCCTTCGTCCACGAGCTTCCCCAGGGCGAAGACGGTGAAGGCCTTGGAGGAGGAGCCGATGGCGAAGATCGTGTCGGGGGTGGCTGGGAGCTTGTTCTCGACATCCTTGAACCCGAAGCCCTTGGCGTAGATGACCTTGTCGTCCTTGACGACGGCCATGGCGATCCCCGGGACCTTAAGGGCCGAGAGCCCCTGCTCGACGACCTTCTCGAAACCGGCCAGCGCGGCCAGGGCCTTGCCGGCGGGATCGTCGCCCCTCTTTATCGAGAAGGGAAAGGATTGGCCGCCCTGGGCCATCTGGCCCGCGATCTTGATGCCGTCAGGGCTGAATTCGCCCTTGAAGGTCGGGCTCCCCGGCACGTCCTTGATGGCGAACGTGACTTTGACGCCATCGACGGCGATCCCGGTTAGGGGGAGGTTCCGTGCGTTCTGGGCCGGTATCGTGATGTCGCCCTTCCAGGCGCCGGCCTCGAGGACAAAGTCGAGGTCGATGGCCAGGGTCGAACCCGGGATCTCAATGGACCCTTCCCAATGGCCGGCCAGGGAGGGCGGCTCGGCGGCGCGAAGGGCGCCGGATGCCATGAAGGCGACCAGAATGATCAGGACGGCGGACGGGCGGCGGTGTTTCATGGAGACCTCCTCGAAGGATATTTCATTAAGTATCAGAAGCGGTCCGCTTTGACAAGCCATCTTCTCATACGGATGTCAGCGGCTTCAAGTTCCCTGCTCTCCCTTGACCCGTTCGCCAACGCTACCCCGCCCTGAAAGGCGGGGCTTAAAATCGGAGCCCCGCCTTTCAACACTCACAAACCGGAAACGGTTCATGAGTACAGGCGCTCCAACGGACGTAAGTCCGTGGAGCTTCGGGGCGGGGACGAGAAGCGACACTTTTGTACTCAGCCCCTTGAGAGGGGACGGGGCTGAGTGGGCTCAGGGTTAACCCCGAACAAGCCCGGGCTTCCAGTACTCATAAGCCGGAAACGGCTTATGAGTGCCCGGCATTCATGCACTCACGAACCGGAAACGGTTCATGAGTACTGGCGCTCCAATGAGTATTAGTCCGTGGAGCTTCTGCCGGGGAGCAGCCTTGCAGCACACATAAGCCGTAAACGGCTTATGAGTACTGCGAAACGCCTGCACTCAGGGCTTCTATGAGTGTCGAGGGGTTGACACCTCGGCGACGGCTGGTATATCTTGGCCGAGAACCCATCCGGAAAGGACGGCCAGGCATGACGACGACAGACGAAACGACGGGCGGCGCCTTCCACCCCTCCCGGGCGCTCTACCGCTTCACGATCCTCCTTTTCATCGCCTCCCTGTCCTTCGGGAGCTACTTCGCCTACGACATCGTCGGCGCCATCGCCCCCTCGCTGGTCGAGGAGCTCCACGCCTCCCGGGGCACGGTCGGGACCTTTTTCACCATGTACAGCATCGCGGCCGTCCTGGCCGTCCTGGTCGGAGGTATGCTGACGGACAAGCTGGGGACCCGGAAGGCCAGCCTTCTGTTCTCGATCCTGGTCCTGGCCGGCGCGGCCATCGTCTGGCAGGCCAAGAGCATCCCGGCCTTCTTCATCGGCCGCTTCATCTTCGGGGCGGGCTCCGAGCCCCTCGTCGTCGCCCAGAGCGCCATGCTGGCCCGCTGGTTCAAGAACAAGGAGTTGGCCCTCTCGTTCGGGATCGCGCTGACCGTGAGCCGGATCGGGTCGCTGTTCGCTTTCAACACGGGCGAGCTGATCACGAGCTACTTCGGGACGTTCCGGGCCGCCCTGTTGACGGCCGTGGCCGCCTGCGCGCTCTCCCTGATCGGAAACCTCGTCTACATATTCATGGACCGCCGGGGGGAGAAGGCGCGCAAACTTAAGGACGAGAGCGCCGGCGACAAGATCGTCTTCGCGGACATCAAGGAATTCAAGGCCTCCTTCTGGTACGTGACCTTCCTGTGTTTTACCTTCTACTCGGCCGTCTTTCCCTTCACGAACCTCTCGACCGACATGTTCGTCGACAAGTGGGGGATCGCCCGGACCGCCGCCGGCGAAGGGAGCTTCCTGGCCCGGGTCTTCTCCAACTTCTTCCATCTGTTCGGGACGGCGGGCGGGATTACGAGCATTATCATTTTTGCCTCGATGATTTTCGCGCCCTTCGGCGGCCGGCTGGTCGACCGGATCGGGAAGCGGGCCTCCCTCATGGTTTGGGGCTCCCTTATCCTCATTCCCTGCCACCTGCTGATGGGGGTGACCCGGATTTATCCGGTCTGGCCCATGATTGCCCTGGGCGTGGCCTTCGTCCTTGTCCCGGCGGCCCTGTGGCCCTCGGTCCCCCTGCTCGTCCGCAAGGAGCGGGTCGGGACGGCCTTCGGGTTGATGACGGCCATCCAGAACATCGGCCTGGGCGGGTTCTCCCTCCTCAACGGACTCCTCCGCGACGCGACCAAGTCCTATACGGCGAGCTCCATCATGTTCGCCAGCCTGGGTATCCTGGGCCTGATCTTCGCCTTCCTCCTCAAGCGGGCCGACGGCCGCGAGGGCGGAATCCTCGAGACCCAGCGCCAGCAACGCGCCTAACCTCAAGACCTTATGAACTCAAGATCCCATGACTATTAAAGCGGTCATCTCGGACCTGGGCCGGGTCATCCTCCATTTCGATAATCACATCTTCTACCGGAAGCTGGCCGGTTATGCGTCCATGAGCTACGAGGAGATCGCCCGGCTTGCCTTCGACCACGGCGAGCTCGTCCGGCTTTTCGACGGCGGACGGATGGCACCGCGGGAGTTTTTCGAACGAGTCACGGCGCGGGTCGAGGCCCGGATGGACGAGGAAGAGTTTTTCTCCATCTACAACGATATCTTCTCTCCCATCCCCGGGACGCTCGATATCCTGCGCGAACTCAAGCCGCGCGCGAGACTGATTCTTCTCTCGAACACCGACCCGATGCGTTTCGGGCTGATCAAGAGGCGGTTCCCCGAGATCCTGATCTTCGACGAGTACGTGTTGTCGTATGAAGTGGGCGCCATCAAACCCGATCCGGCTATTTACGAGGAGGCGATTCGGCGCGCCGGCTGCCGGCCGGAGGAGGCCGTCTTCATCGACGATCTCGCGGTGAACGTGGAGGCCGCGGCCGAGTTGGGGATCAAGGGGATCGTCTTCACGGCCGGGACGACCGACCTCGCCGCCGAACTCCGCAGACTCGGCTTATCAATTCCAAGACAGGCCTAGCTCGAAAAACCTCGCGGCGGCGATTGGCTCCGTCAGCCGACAATCCGGACCCAGACCTTGCGGGTCCGGGGGCCGTCGAACTCGCACAGGAAAATCCCCTGCCACGTTCCGAGGGCGAGGCGCCTGTCCTTGATGATGACGCCCGCCGAGGATCCGACCAGCGTCGCTTTAACGTGGGCCGGCGAGTTTCCCTCGCTGTGGCTGTAGGCGAGCGTGTCCGGAACGGCTTTTTTCAGCGCCATCAGGATGTCGCTCCTCACGTCCGGGTCGGCGCATTCGTTGACGGCGACCGCGGCCGTCGTATGTGGGACGTAGACGAGACAGATCCCCTCGACGACGCCGGATTTCCGGACGGCCTCCTGGACTTCCGAGGTGATATCGATGAGTTCTTCCCGGGATTTTGTTCTGATTTCGATCGCGGTCATGGTTGGCCCTCGCTTATCCTAATGATCCGAAAAGAAATAAAAAAAAGATCAATAAAAGTCTTGACAACGACAAAATTTGTGATACATTCAGGGATGTAACTACTACATTTAGTAGTTATCGGAAGTTGGGTCCACAATATATGGCAGTCGGCTGGTCCGGTTGCTCTTTTTATTCGATTGTTCAAAGCGAGGCAATTTTAACACGCGCCGGAGGGCTTTTAAAGCCCCAGCGGGGCTCTTGGAGGGAGGAGAGATCAGATGTTGACCACCATCGGCCGTATTAAGAAGCGGGACGGCTCCGTCGCCGATTTTCACCAGGACAAGATCACCAACGCGGTGGCCAAGGCCATGGCCGCCAACGGAATCCACGACCAGAGGGTCGCCAAGACGGTCTCCGACATCTCGACTTACATGATCGAGGACCGCTTCGGCGGCTACACCATCCCTTCCGTCGAGCAAATCCAGGACCTTGTCGAGAGGGTCCTCATGAAACAGGGCTACCACGAGGTGGCCAAGTCCTACATCCTCTACCGGGAGCGGCACAAGGAGATCCGGGAGGCGCGCGAGACGGGGATCAACCTCATCCGGCTCGTCAAGGACTACGTCAACGACCACGACTGGAAGGTCAAGGAGAACAGCAACGAGGGCGTCGTCAGCTTCTCGGGGCTCAACGCCCGGGTTTCGGGCGAAGTCCTCTCGAATTTCGCCCTCAACCAGATCTACACCGAGAAGGTCAGGAATGCCCACCTCGACGGCGATTTCCACCTTCACGACCTGTCGTATCCGATCGTGGGCTACTGCGCCGGCTGGTCCTTGGACAAGCTCCTCCGGATCGGGTTCGGCCACGTCCCCAACCAGGTCCACTCCGCGCCGGCCAAGCACCTGGAGACGGCCACCCTCCACATGGTCAACTTCATCGGGACCATGCAGGGCGAATTCGCGGGCGCCCAGGCTTTCTCGAGCGTCGATACCCTGCTCGCCCCCTTCGTCCGGGCCGACAAGCTCGATTTCGACCAAGTCAAGCAGGACATCCAGAAGCTCATCTTCGGGCTCAACGTCCCCTCCCGCTGGGGCTGGCAGACGCCCTTCTCGAACCTGACCTTCGACTGGGTCGTCCCTCCCGACATGAAGGACAAGAAAGTCGTTGTCGGCGGCAAGGAGCTCGAGACAACCTATGGCGACTACCAGGCCGAAATGGACATGATCAACAAGGCCTTCCTCGAGCTCATGGTCGAGGGCGACCATCAGGGCCGGGTCTTCACCTTCCCCATCCCGACCTATAACCTGACCCCGGATTTCAACTGGGACACGCCCAACGCCCGCCTCCTGTTCGAGGCGACGGCCAAGTACGGGATCCCCTATTTCCAGAACTATATCGGGACGAACATAAACCCGGGCGACATCCGGGCCATGTGCTGCCGGCTCAACCTCGACCAGCGGGAGCTGATGCGGCGGCCGGGCAGCATGTGGGGGCCCGGCGACTCGACCGGCTCGATCGGGGTGGTGACCATCAACCTCAATCGGATCGGCTACACGACCCACACCATGGACGAATTCAAGGCCAAGCTCCGGGAGCTGATGACGCTGGCCAAGGAGTCCCTGGAGACGAAGCGCGAGGTCGTCAATCACATGCTCGAGAAGGGGATCATGCCCTACACCCTGGTCTATCTCCAGCACTTCGCCAACCACTTCTCGACGATCGGGATCTGCGGTATGAACGAGGCCTGCCTCAACTTCCTGGGCAAGGGGATCGGAACCTCCGAGGGCAAGGCCTTCGCGGTCGATATCCTGAACTTCATGCGGAGCGTTCTCCGGGAGTTCCAGGAGGAGACGGGAAGCCTCTACAACCTCGAAGCGACGCCGGCCGAATCGACCTCCTACCGGCTGGCCCGCCTCGACAAGGAGAGGTTCCCCAACGTCATCACCTCGGGCACGGTCAAGCACCCCTACCTGACGAACTCGACCCAGCTCAACGTCGATGCGACCCGGGACGTCTTCGAGGCCATCCAGCACCAGGGCGACATCCAGCCCCTCTACACGGGAGGGACGATCTTCCACACCTTCCTGCCCGAGGCCATCGACTGGATGACCTGCCGGAAGCTCGTCCAGAAGATCGCCCAGACCCGGCTGCCCTACTTCAGCATCACGCCGACCTTCAGCGTTTGCGAGGACCACGGCTACATCAAGGGCGAGAACGGGGCCTGCCCGCAGTGCGGGAAGGAGACCGAGGTCTATTCCCGGATCGTCGGCTACCTGCGTCCGGTCCGGACCTGGAACGACGGCAAGCAACAGGAATTCAAGGACCGGACGCCCTACACCAAGATCGCCTGAGAGAGAGCGCCGTGGAGCACCTCCTGTTCACCCTGCCCGGCTGTCTCAAGTGTGACGCCCTCAAGAAGTCGCTGTCCGTCCGCGGCGCGGCTTGGCAGGAGTTCAACCTGGTCCACAAGGACGCCAAGATGAAACTGCGCGATTACCGGGAGGCCATCAAGAGGGACGAAAGCGGGGCCGTCATCCTGCCGACTCTCATCCTGAGCGAAGGCGGAACGGCCCTGGCCGTCGTCAATTCGGCCGAGGAGTACGAGGCGTGGTCGCGATCAAGGGCTTAGAGAAGTTCGCCTCCAAGGACTACCCCGGTTACATCACGGCGACCGTCTTCCTGGGCGGCTGCAATTTCCGCTGCCCCTTCTGCCACAACGCGGACCTCGTCCTCAGGGCGGAGACGCTCCCCGACCTCGACTGGGAAAAATTCCTGGCCTTTCTCGACGAACGCAGGGATTGGCTGGAAGCCGTCTGCGTCTCGGGCGGCGAGCCGCTCCTGGCGCCGGACCTCGAGACGCTCCTCCGGGCCGTCAAGGAGCGCGGCTTTCGGACCAAGCTCGACACCAACGGCTCGCTGCCGGGCAGGCTGGAGGACGTCATCGGGTCCGGCCTGGTCGACTCGGTCGCCATGGATGTCAAGGCCGCGCCCGGCAAGTACTGGGCGACGGTCCGGAGCGAGGTCAGGGAAGAGGACATCCGGCGGAGCGCGGAGATCCTCCGCGGCTCGGGCCTCGAGCATATGTTCCGGACGACGGCCGTGCCCGGCCTGGTCGGCGAGGAGGACCTCGTCGCGATCGGCCGCTGGCTGGAGGGCGCCGCTCTGTTCCAACTGCAGGTCTTTTCCCCCCGGAATACGCTGGACCCGGAATTCCTTAATGTCAAGCCTTACTGCAAAGAGACCATGGAGAAGCTGGCGGATATGGTCCGGCCCTACTTCAAGGAAGTTCGTCTGGAAGGGGTGTGAGGCATGGAGCTCAAGGTTAAACGCATTCATCCCGAAGCGAAACTCCCGATCCAGGGCCATCCCGGCGACGCCGGGCTCGACCTGTTCTCCTGCCGGGACCTGGAGATCCCGTCCGGGGACCTGCGGGCGGTCCCGACCGGGATCCAGGTCTCGATCCCCAAGGGCTTCGCCGGTCTCGTCTGGGACAAGAGCGGAATATCGCTCAAGGGCGTCCACCGTTTGGCCGGCGTCATCGACGCCGGGTACAGGGGGGAGATCCAGGTCGTCCTGGTCAACCTGGGGACGGCGCCGTTCCCGATCAAGTCGGGGATGAAGATCGCCCAGCTCCTCATCCAGCCCGTGTCCGAGATCAAGGTCGTCGAGAGCGAGACGCTCGACGACACCAGCCGGGGCGAAAACGGTTTCGGCTCAACCGGGCTGTATTAATCGGGGTCAAACCTACACTTTGTCACTTTGTGCAAAACCGCCTGACTAAAAAATCGCTTCCCCGGGCCCGTGGACAGGCACGCGGCCGTCTGCAATAATAATGATTCCTTAATGAAGAAATTTTTATCGGGAAAGCGAGTTTATATGGTCAAAATTATCATCGGCGTCGTGGCCGGGGCCGGCGTCGGCTTCCTCTACTACCGCCTGATCGGCTGCCGGAGCGGCGCCTGCTTCATCACCAGCAATCCCTTCCGCTCGATGATTGACTGGGCCGTCTTCGGCGGCCTCCTGGCCAACCTTATCCGCTGAGCGGAAACAGCGAAGGCAACCCCGCCGCTTTCCCGAAAGGTCAAATGCTATTTCGCCGGTCCGACCCGGGCCAGCCACTGGCCGAGCTTGCGGGCCAGCGGCCCCGCGCCCATATCGACGTTGGACATGACGGCTATGATATAGCCGGAATCCAGGTAGATATCGAGCTCGGAGTTGATTCCGCTGAAGCCGCCGCTGTGCCCGACGACCTTGCCGGCGGGGCCTTGGTCAATCGTAAACCCGAAGCCGTAGTTGGCCTTGAGGTGGTCCGTCCACATCATCTTGAGGATCTCCGGGGAGACGTACTTCCCGGCCAGCAGGGCCAACGCGAACTTGTGGAGGTCCTTGACCGTCGAAAAGCCGCCTCCGGCCGGACCGCCCTTGATGACGTGCGTATAAAGGTTATTCCTCCAGCCGGCGGGACTCGTGGGGTCGGGGTTGTACCCGATGGCCAGGTTTTCGACCGGGACATCCATCTCGTAGGAGTCGCTGTTCGCCATCCCGGCCGGTTCGTAGATGGCCTTGCGGATGTAATCGAAATAATCCTGCCCGGTGACCTTCTCGATGACGACGCCCAGCAGGAACATCCCGGTGTTGCTGTACTGGAAGCGGCCGCCCGGCTCGAAGGCCGGCCGGTCGTCCTTGATCAGGGGCTTGTAGTCGTCGAGCTTGCGGAAGAGCGCCCGGGAGCTCTTGTCGTAGGTCTCGTTGAAGTAGCTTCCCAGCCCGGAGGAATGGGTCAGCAGGTGGCGGATGGTGATCTTTTCGGTCACGGACTTGGGAAGCCAGGATTCGTCGAGGAACTTGGAGATCGGGTCGTCGAGCGAGAGTTTTCCCTTCTCGACCAGACGCATGATCGCCGTCGAGGTGAACATCTTGTTCATCGATCCCAGGTTAAACTTGGTGTCGACGTTGTTCGGGACGTGGAAGGCCTTGCTCGCCTCTCCGCCGGCCGAGGTCAGAAGCACTTTATCGCCCTTGGCGACCAAGAGAGCTCCCGAGAAGACGCCCTTGGCGATGAGCTTGTCGATGAGCGCTTTCATTTGCTCGACGGCCTGGCCTTCGGTCAGGGGAGCTTCCTTCAATGCGGGCGACGGCCGGGCCGGGCCGATGCCGATGCCTGAGATAAGAGCATCGGGGCCGGCCGTGAAGCGGAGAGTGACGCCCCACAAGCTTTCCAGGTTCCGGTCCTTGACAATGACGATGGTCTCGCCCTTGCGTTCGGGAACATAGCTGCGGATACCAGAGAAATCGACGCCCCCGGTTTGCCGGAAGAATCCCACGAGCGTTTGGACGTGCTCGTCCATGGGAATATTCGTCTTAAAGGGCCCGGTGCAATCCTCGTTGATGAAACGGCGGACGCGCTCCGGGTCGCCCGAGTTCACGGTGTCGATGACGGACCGGATCCGCTCGCCCGTGACGCCTCCGGGCAGGACCGGGCTATCGCTGTAGCTCTGTTCGCCGGGCTGCTGGGCCCAGACGGCTCCGACGAGAAACAGACACACCAAAAGAGCTGCGAAGATTCTGGATTTCATGGCGGCCTCCTTATACCCGAGCTACAAAAAAGACACTCTGCGTAAAGTAATACATGAATCTCCGCCCTTTCGTTGCCTGGGTATGAAAAAATCCTAATCCGACTCCGACTTCATCGTGATCAGTCTCAGCACGGCCCCCATCGATGTCGGGGATGACGCTTTTCGTATTCCCGGGCGGTCTGCTTGGTGATCGTGTGCCAACGGACGCCCCGCTTGGCCCCGACGATCCCGGCCAGCGCGCAGCGGCAGAGCGTGGGGTCGACCTTTTTCCGGAGTTTCTCGAAGATCAGGTAGGGATCCCGGGCCAGGAATTCCTCGGCGGTCGTGATCCCGATTTTCTCGAGTTTCGCGGCGGTGTCCTTTCCGATGTTGGGGAGCAAGGTGAGGGGATCTCCCTTCCCGGTTTTCGCGGCTTTTTGAGCTGACGGTTTTTTCACGTTGACTCCTTGTGATCGTCCGGACCCTCGATGCGGTCCCGGCCGTTGATCTTGGCCCTGTAAAGCGCCTGGTCGGCCTTCGTTCGCAGGCTCAGCGGGTCGGAGTTGTGGTCGGGGATGACGGTGGCGATACCCAGGCTGATGGTCACGCAGCGGCTCAGCGGGGATAGGCCGTGCTCGATGTTCAGATCCTTGACCCGCCGACGCATGAGTTGGGCCAGATGCCGGGCGCCGGCCGGGCCGGTGCTCGGAAGCACCACTACGAACTCTTCGCCGCCGTAGCGGGCCACCACATCGCCGGCGCGGTTGGCCACCTGCAGCGTTTTGGCGATTTTCTTCAGACACTCGTCGCCCGCCAGGTGGCCGTAGCGGTCGTTGTAGTCCTTGAAAAAATCGACGTCGATCATGATCATGGAGATCTCTTTCTTCTCGCGGCGAGCCCGCCGCCACTCGATGTCGTAGAAATGTTCGAAATAGCGGCGGTTGGGGATGGCCGTCAGCCCGTCCAGGTTGGAGATCTGTTCAAGCAGGGCATTGGCCTCTTCCAGCTGCCGGGTGCGTTCCTGCAGGGAGGACTCGGCCTTCTTGCGGTCGCTGATGTCGCGGTAGATGCCGTAGACCGCCACCTGTTCGCCGTCGATGACGATCGGCGAGCCGACGAGCGAGACGTGGAACAGATCGCCGTTCTTGCGCCGCCGCACCGTCTCCAGGGCGAACCTGCGGCCTTGGGATACGGCGGTCGTGATCTTCTCGGCTTCGTCGCGTAAATCGGCCGGCGCCACCAAGTCGTCGATCTGGCGCCCCACCACCTCCTCGACCGTATAGCCGAAGACTTTTTCGAACTCGCTGTTGACGCGCAGGATGCGGCCGTCGTTGTCGGACAGGACGATGGCCTCGGGGGCGCTCTCCACCAGCTGCTCCAGGAAGGCTTTCTCCCGCAGGAAGGCCTGCTCCGCTTCCTTGAGGGCGGTGATGTCCTCGACGATACCCTCGTAGTATAAAACGTCACCCTGCTCGTCGCGCACAGTGCGGGCGCTTTCCCGAGTCCAGATCATCCGGCCGTCGCTGCGGCGGAAGTGGAAATCTTGGGCGAGCATGACATTGTCGCGATTCATCCGCTCCTTCCACTTTTCCCGCTCCTCCGGGTTCGAGTAGAAGTCGGCGGCGTTCATGCCCCTCAGGGTCTGCAAATCGGGGAACCCGAAAATCTGCAGGTGGGCGGCATTGGCATCGAGATAGCGGCCGTCGGGAGTGGTTTGGAAGATGCCCACCGGCACGTTCTCGAAAAAGCCGCGATAGCGCTTTTCCGATTCGGTTAAGGCCTTCTCAGCGATTTTCTGGGCGCTGATGTCGCGATAGATACCGAAACAGCCGACCTGACGGCCGCCGCTGACGATGGGCGCTCCGATGACCGAGGCGTGGAAGATCTCCCCCGATTTGCGGCGGCGCAGGGTCTCCAGCGCGAACCTCTCCCCGGACTCGGCCGCGCGGCTGATTTGATGGGCCTCGGAGGCGAGGTCGGACGGCGCCACCAGATCGTCGAGGACGGCGCCGATCGCTTCCCGGGCCGTATAGCCGAAAATACGGCTGAACTCGCTGTTGATCTGGAGAATCAGGCCGTCGTTGTCGACGATGACAAGCGCCTCGGGGACCATCTCGAAGAGGCTGGCGAAATATCCCGGCCCGATCCTCGGCCGGCTTTTCTTGGTTGACGCCCGTTTGGGTTTTTCCGGCATCTGCTACCTCGCCCCGGCTTGGATTATTCCATTATAAACGGGGCAAAGGATAAATCAAGCCCGGCCGCTTTTTTGCCGCCTCCGAGGCCGTCAACATAGCCATGGCCCGGCTCCCGGCCGCCCTCGGAACCGACCGCATCGCGGATGCTCTGCAATCGCTAAAACTCAGTCAATCAGCAGAAAGGCGTAGCGGTTCATGGCCTGCTTATAATCGGCCAGGACCTCGATCGGATAGCCGATCGAGCGGACCGTGGCGAAGACGTCCATGGCCAGGGCGTCGGCCGTAGGCCGGGCCCTCCGCGGTTCCTTGCAGGTCGCGCGCCTCCCCGTGCATTGTTCGCAGAGCGTGCAGGTGTCCATGGGGAGGAGGAACGCCTTGCGATGGCCGGCCAGGAAGACCTCCCGCTCGATGTCGAGGAGCTTGTCGTTGACGGACTTCGTCCAGGCGTGCCGATCCTCCGGCTTTGCGACCGTCTTCTCGAAATGGAAGACGGCGGCGGTCGTATAATCCCGGAAGAACCGCTCGCAGTCCTCGACCGAAGGCACTTCGGGCGGGCAGGCCGCGCCCCTTCCGTATTCGCCGCATCCGAACCGGCACTTCATCCGGACCCAGTGGCCGACGACGATCGTCTTCGGATCGATCCAGCGGAAATCCTTATAACCGCGCGCCTTGAACAGTCCTTCCAGCGCTTTCCGATCCATCATGTTAGTCCTCCCTGTCGACGACTTCGCCGCCGATGACGACGAGCTTGACGCGGGCCGGCGACCGGAGCGGATTCCGGTCGAAGACAACCAGGTCGGCCGCCTTCCCTTTGACGATGGATCCGATCCGGTCGGCGACGCCGAAGATCTCGGCCGGCCACAGGGTCAGAGCCCGCAGGGCATCGTCTTCACGGAGGCCGTGGGCGATGGCCTGCTGGGCCTGGGGGACGAGATCTCCCAGGTTCTGGGTCGTACCGGTCTGGAAAGCGACTCGGATTCCGGCCCGGACGAGTTGGGCCGCCCCTTCGAATCCGGCCCCCTCGGTTTCCGGGGTTAGTTTGTAAGCCGCCCGGGGCCGGAGCAGGACCGGGATTCCGCGGGCCGCGAGCCTGTCTTTGATCTTGGGCGCTTCGGCCCCCTCGTTGAGGATGATCCGCAGATTGAATTCATCGGCGATCCTGAGGGCCGTCAGGATGTCGTCCATCCGGTTGGCCGTAAGAACGAGGGGGATCTCTTTCTTGAGCACGGGGACGAGCGCCTCCATCCGCGCGTTGGGGGACGGAGGCTCCGGTTTGTCGCCCTCTTGTTTTTCGCCCCGCGATTCCTTTTCCGTCCAGGCCGCCGCCTTGCGCTCATAGGCTTCCCGGGCGGCGATGTATTCTTGCGTCTCGATCAGTGTTTGTCGCAGTAAAGCGGCCTGGCCCATCCGCGTCGAAGGATAGACGTTTTTGGCTCCATATCGAAGTTTGGGTCCCTCGCCCAGGTTCCCGTGGACGGCCGCGGCCGTCTTGACGGCCATCGCCCGCGCTTCGCCTCCCCGGAGGCGGATCAGGGCGCTCGTTCCGGCCAGGAGGTTCCCTCGTCCGGGCGCGCAGAGGGCGTAAACGATCCCGAAGCGGCGGGCCTCCGGGATGTAGCGGTTCCCCGGGTTGAGGCTGTCGAGAATGTCGAGATGGGGCGTCAGGGGAGAGGTCGCTTCGTCGTCGTCCCGTTCGGAGGCATCGGGATCCGTCGTGCCGATGTTCGTGTAGGCGTCGAAGAATCCGGGGCAGACGACAAGGCCCGGGATGTCGATGACTTCGGCGTCATTGGGTATTGTGACGGCGGGCCCGACGGCCGCGATCCTGCCATCGCGGATGAGAATGATGCCGTCCTCGAGAATGCCGCGGGTCACGGTCATGATCCGGCCGCCCCGGAGGGCCAGGGGGCGGCTGTCGGGGGCGCCGGCCGCCAAAACAGCTCCAATCGCGATCGTGATCGCGATTAGGGCCAGCAGGGCGGCCCTGAACGGCGCCGCGAATGGCCTGCATCTTGTGGGCATGGCGGATTCTCCCTCAGCGGCCCTTCGCCTTGAGATGCCGTCCCGGTTCGTTCTTGAATACGAGCTTCCCGTCGCTGAACACGGCTTCGGGCACGGCCTTGGTCGACAGGGGATGACCGCGCAGGATGACCAGGTCCGCGTCCTTGCCGGGTTCGAGGCTTCCCGTCGTTCCATCGACTCCGGCGATCCGGGCGGCGTCGATCGTGATCGCCCGGAGCGCGGCCTCCTCGCTCATGCCGTTCCGGACGGCGAAAGCGGCGATCTCGAGCGGATCTCCGCCCGACTCGCCGGGGCCGGGGACCATCCAGGAGCCGGTCTCGGGCTTGAATGCGACAAGGATCCCGGCCTCGGCCAGGAGGACCGGGTTGCGGGGGTTGAATCCCGCGTCCTCGATGTTGCCGATGCCCCGGAAGATGTCCTCGAGGATGACGGGGATGCCGCGCTTCTTGATCTCGGCGGCGAGCTTCCAGGCGTCGGTCGCTCCGTCGAGGATGACGCGGAGCTTGAATTCGTCGGCGATCCTGAGCGCGGTCCGGATGTCGTCCTCGCGCTCGGCGTGGACCAGGACCGGCATCTCGCCCTTGATGACCGGGATCAGGGCCTCCAGCGACAGGTCGCTCGGGCGCGCTCCCTTCTTCTCCTTCTCCCAGCGCTCGAGCGAGGCCATGTGCTCCCGGGCTTTGACCAGCGTTTCCCTGAGAAGGGCGGCCAGGCCCATGCGGGTTGAGGGCATCGCATTCGGACGCTTGGCCTGGGGGCCGAACCCGAAGACCATGACGGCTTTGTCCTTGACGATCATCTTATCGACGACGGCCCCGTCGGTCTTTATGGCGACTCCCTGACCGCCGATGACATTCCTGTTTCCGGGCGTTACCAGGGCCGTCGTGATCCCGAGCTGACGGGCGAAGTTGAACAGGGGCGCCTGGGGCTCGATGGCGTGCTTGACCTCGAGCTCGGGCGTCGTGGGATTCGTCGCCTCGTCGACCGAGCTCTGCCGCCTCCAGTTCGAGGAGATCCCCAGCGTCGAGCGCGGCGAGACGAAGCCGGGCATGACGACGTAGCCGGGGGCGTCGACGACGGCGTAGCCGGCCGGGACGGCCAGCTTCTCTCCGACCTTTTCGATTTTTCCGTCCTTGACCAGGACGACGCCGTTCGGGACGGGTGTCCCGGCCATGGTGAAGACGGTTCCGGCCTTGATGGCGAAAGATCCGGTTCCCTCGAAGCCGGCCGGGAGCGGCAGCGCGCCTTGGAGCTCGGGGAGGACGGCCGCGGCGGTTCGCGGGGCCAGCGAGGGATTCTCGTATTCGACGATTCCGTCGATGAGGACCTTGTCGACCGCCGTCAGGAGCTCGAAGGGATCCCCGTCGAGGAGGACGAGGTCGGCGTCCTTGCCGGGTTCGAGGCTGCCGATCCTATCGGCCAGTCCGACCGATTCGGCCTCCCAGATCGTGATCGATTTGAGGGCGTCTTCTTCCTTCATGCCGTAGCGGACGCAGAGCGCGGCCAGCTCGCGCAGGTTCTGCTGGGCGCCGCCCAGGGCGTCGGTCTGGAGCGAGACCTTGAGGCCGGCCTCGGCCAGGATGGCCGCGCAGTTCATGAATTGGCTCGGGTCGTCGAAGTAGCTGAAGAGCATGGGCGGCCCGACGTTGAAGTAGACGTCCTTGCGGGCGGCCAACTCGTCGAGGATGAGATAGGCCCAGTAGCAGTGGCCCAGGCTCAGGCGGAGCTTGAACTCGTCCGCAAGCCGGATGCAGCTTGCGATCTCGGAGGCCGTGGCGCAGTGGATGTGGACCGGGATCTCGCGCTTGAGGGCCTTGACCAGGTTCTCCTTGCCCAGGTCCCGCTTGGGGGGCGCCGTATCCTTTCCGGCCTGTTTGTCCTTTTCGTAGTCCTCCCAGCTCTTTTGGTAGGCTTGGGCCTCGAGGAAGGCTTTGCGGGCAAGATGATAGACGGCCATCAGGGTCGAGGGCATCTGCTTCCGCTCCCCGTAGACGCCGACCGGATTCCCCTCGATCGCCATCTTGAGGTCGCAGTCCTCCCTGAGGACCATGGCTTCGGGCGGGGCGGTCTTGAGCTTGACGGCGACGCTGGTGCCGCCGATGACGTTCCCGCTGCCGGGCCGGGAGATGATCGTGGTGACGCCGCCGGCCCGGCCAATCTTGAGGGCCGGGTCCTCGAAGTTGAAGGAGTCGATAGCGCGGACCTGGGGGGTGACGGGGTTGGTCATCTCGTTCCCGTCCTCATTTTCCTGGATATTGGGAACGCTGTAGACGCCGAGGTGGGTGTGGGCGTCGATCAGGCCGGGGATGACGACCTCGGCCAGGATCTCCCGCGGCTTGCCCTGGACCGGGATCTTCTTCCCGATCCGGGCGATCTTGCCGTTTTCGATCAGGATCATGCCTTCATTGATGACGCCCTGGGTCGCGGTGTAGACTTTCTTGGCCTTGATGATGAGCGTCGTGTCGTCCGCCGCCGCGGCGGATCCGAGATCCGCCGCAGCCAATAAAACCATAATGATGATAAGGCCGGGCAACAATCTGGATTTCATGGGATGTCCTCCGTCCTCAACTTTCCAATCGAGATGATCAAGATGAGTTTATAGCACCCGTCCGGTCGAGAAGTCAAACACTTGGCCTAGGTCAGCGAGACGCGGAGCGCGCCCTGGGTTATCTATGTTTGAGGGAAGGCGGACGGCCGAACAGGCTGAGGAACGGAGCGGTAAATTGTTTTTCTTCACGCTGTTAACGAGCCTTAACATCGCCGCGCGGCTGGACGTACCATTCCAATATGGCCGGGAGGGGAAAATCAACGTCTAGAGCCGCGTCCTGCACTCCGCGGAAAGAAGCCTCGCCTGAGAGTCCATTCCAATCTGCCGAGCGGAAGCTCTGCCGAGCAACCGAACGTGGAGGAATCTCAAGACGGACGTTTTGAAGGGGAAATCTGCCGACGGGAGGAGGGACGCTGAAAAAAATCGTGATGGCCATCGCCGTCATCTCTGTTTGTCTTTCGGAATTCCCGACTCTAATGACGGGCGCTCAGGAGATTAAGCCTCAAGCTCGAGCCTCCGCCTGGACTCCGATCGGCCCCCAGGGAGGGGACATCCGGGGGCTGGCCAGAAACCCCAGATCGCCCAACGAGCTCTATGCCGTGTCTTATTCGGGCCAAGTCTTCCGCTCGACCACGAACGGCGCGAACTGGACCCGGACGGCGTTCATCAATCATATGCACCTTTACGATGTCGCCGTCGACCCGAAGACCCCCACGACCGTCTACGTCCTGGGCGACTTCAGCCTCTTCAAGTCCGCGGACAGAGGTGTGACCTTCGCGCAGCTCCCCTTCGGGTCGTGGACGTTCGCGGATTGGGGTAGGAATTGCCATCGATCCGACCGACCCCGACGCCATCTACGTGGCGGGAAAGGTTTACTCGAACCAGAAATACCGCATGGCCGTCCTGAAGACCGTGAACGGCGGGGAAAACTGGTCCGCCAAGAAACTCGAAGCAGGCTCGATCGGGGCCGGCGGCCGGGGTGTCGCCATTTCCGCCAAGAACCCCGCGACAATCTATTATTGCGGCTTTTACGATAACGGATCGGGCAGTGTTAAAGCCCGGCTTTACCGCTCGACGGACTCGGGGGGAACCTGGAAGAATGTAACCCCCGGATTCTTGAAAGGGGTATTTAGTTCAGCGGATGCGTTGGCCCTGGATTCCAAAACCTCGGAAAGGGTTTTTCTGTGCTGCCGGGGAGTTGGCTGGAGCGGCATCGCCCACAGCTCGGATTCCGGCGCAAGCTGGATGAAGCAAACGACGCCCGCTTGGTTCCAAACATATGCAGTCGCATGTGATTCCGGGAAGTCCGGCGCCCTCTATGCGGGGGGGCTCAACACGGATAACGAACAGGCCTGCTTCAAATCCGTCGACGACGGCAAGAACTGGACCGAGCTGCAGGACGGCCTCTACGGCCAAGCCCGGGATATCCTCGTCTCGGGCGCGATGGTCCACCTCGCCTCCCACGTCGGCGTCTTCAAGAGCGTAAACGGCGGGGTGGTCTTCAAGGCGGGTCACGTCGGCATAAAGTCCACCAACATTGAAAATATCGCTTTCGTGGCGCCAACCTCCGGAGCCCGAGATGGGGCGGCCGGGACGATCTATGCCGCGGCCGCCGACTTCGGCTTCTTCAAGAGATCGAACGCTGGCGCCAGTTGGACGAGACTCGGTGCCAACCCGGGGACAGCCATCACCAGCCTCGTCGTCCCGGATGCGGACCCGAACCGAATCTATCTGTCGCCCTACCTCGCAGGCGTCTTCAGGTCCGTCAACGGCGGTAAGAGCTTCGATCAAGTCCTCTCCGGGACCGGAAATGCGGGACTTTTCCTGGTCGCCGACCCCGCGAACAAGGACTGGCTCATCGCGGCCGGCTCCATCTTAGTCGGCGGCAAGTCCGTCATGGGGATTTCCCGATCAACGAACGGCGGGCTGAAGTGGACCCAAACCAAGATCAGGGACGACAATAACAGTTACGTAACGGCCGTTGCTCTGGACCCTTCCAACAGGAATACGGTCTATGTCGCCTGAGTGACGGCGTCCTCGACTCCGGTCTTCTATAAAAGCACGAACGGCGGCGTCGCTTGGATTCCGATCGCTTCTCCATCGTCCAGTCCGGGGCCTCAATACACGTCCATCGCCGTGGCCCCGGACTCGCCGAAGACCGTTTACGCCTACGGGACCTCTTATCAAGAGATTTACAAGAGCACGAATGGCGGTTCGTCCTGGACAAGGCTCGCGAACGGCCCGTCGTACAGCCGATTGATTGCCATCAATCCCTCCGATTCGAACGAAGTCCTTTCTTCTGGAGCCGGCGTTTTCTACAGCGGCGACGGAGGAACGACCTGGGAGGACCTCAGCCCGGGTCTTCCCATAGATTATGGGCAGTGGTATATCACCCGCATAGCGATTGATTCCGCCGGCCGCAAGGTCTACGCCGGAACCTGGGGCGCCGGCATCTGCCGCCGGAGTTTCTAAAACTGGCGCGAAGGGGTTGCCCGCGATCATCCGCCTTACTCAAAAAGCGAACTCTCTGGGGAGGTCCTTTCGATAGATAAGGTGAAAACTGCCGCGAGGTTACCGGGAGGCCGGCCTGGAGGTTGAACGGACCTATAAGCCGCTGGCGAAAGGGGACGAGCCCTTCGTCTGAGTCAACGAGACCCGGATCGCGCCCTGGGTCATCGATGTTCTAAAGAAGTCGGAGAGTCTAACCGGCTGACGAACGGCTCCGTTTCATTTCTTCTTCCAGACCGGGACTCCCCGTCCGGGCGTCCAGGGCGCGCCCGCGGCCTCGAGCTCGTCCTGGAGCTTTTTGAGGTCGCCTTCGATCGTCGCCCGCATCTCCTCGAGCAGCTTCTCGAATCCGTCGGCGGCGATTTCGTAGCCGCGCCGCGCCGTCGCGGTGATCGGTCCGGTCGCGTCGAGCTGGGCGCTTACCCGGTCCATCAGGGACGGCGTCGTCGGCTCCGACCTCCGGGCCTTGGTCCGGTCGCCCCAGAGAACCGCGATCTGATCCTGGAGGCGCTTTTCGATGGACCGGGCCGTTTCGGCCAGCTTCGGGTCGGCCTTGGGCGCGTCGAGCAGCGTTTTCTTGATGAACTGGAGATTCTTGAGGGCGTCTTCGGCCGCAGCCCCGGCGCCCATCATGGCCCGCTGCAGCTCCCCGGCCTTCTTCTGGAAATCGAGGAGAGCGGTCCGGTCTTTCTCCGGCAGGCCGGCCAAGTTGAGCGATTCGACGACGAAAGCCCGGGGCTCGGCGAGCGGCGTCAAAACGCCGTCGACCTTCTTCGCCAGCGCGACGGTGAACTTGCCCGGGACGACCAGGGGGCCCATCGGGTTCCAGCCCCAGTCGCTGGGCTCCCGCTCTTCGATCTCGGTCGGGTCGACAGGAGGGTAGCGGAGGTCCCAGGCGACGCGGTGAAGGCCCTTGCCCGACGGGACGGGGAGACGGCGGACGACTTGGCCCGCTTCGTCCGCGACGGTGAGGATGACGGCCGGCTTTTCTTCGCGTTCTTCCTTCCGGATGTTGTCCCAGCCGGGGAAGGGGACGGCCTTTCCGTCCTTGACAAGCTTCCCTTCCTCTTCGCGGCGCGCCTCGGCGCCCGTCTTGAGGCCGTCCTTGAGGTAATAGGTGAAGACGGCGCCGAAGGGCGGGTTGGGCGCGAGGTAGAACGTTTCGCCCAGGCAGCCCTTGCCGTTCGAGTCGATCGGCTTAAGAGGCATGTAGCGGAGGGCCTTTTTGACCGGGAAGAGCGCGGCCTCGCGGGCGAGCGTCTCCTCGCTCATCTCCCGGAGCGGCGAATAATCGTCGAGGATGAAGAAACTCCGGCCGAAGGAGGCGCCGACCAGGTCGCTTTCCCGTTCCTGGACCTCGATGTCCCGGAAGGAGATCGTCGGCACTCCGCCGCCCAGCTTCGTCCACGCTTTCCCGCCGTCGAGCGTCACGTAAATGCCGAACTCGGTCCCGGCGAAGAGGAGTTCTTTCTTGATATGGTCCTGGGCGACGGACCAGACGATCGTCCGCTGGGGCAGCCCCCCGGCGATGTTCGTCCACGTCTTGCCGCGGTCGGCGCTCATGAGAAGGTAGGGTTTATAGTCGCCTGTCTTGTGGTTATCCGCGGCCGCGTAGACCGTGTCCTTGTCGTGCTTGGAGGCCGTGATCTTGTTGACGAAGAAATAGTCGGGGACGCCGGGGATCTTGTCGATCTTCCGCCAGGTCTTGCCGCCGTCCTCGGTCACCTGGATGAGGCCGTCGTCCGTGCCGGCGTAGATCAGGTCTTCCTGGAGGCGCGATTCGCTCACCGTCGTGACCGTCCCGAACTGCGACATGGCCCCGTGGTCCCAGAGCCCGTCGACGCTCCACTGCCGGCCCATGATCTTCTGTTCGAGGCGGAAGAGGCCGCGGGTCAGGTCGGGGCTTATCCTCGTCCACGAATCGCCGCGGTCTTCGCTCCGCCACAGGAATTGGCCGGCGTAGTAGATCCGGGTATGGGAGAACGGGCTGATGACGACCGGCGAGTCCCAGTTGAAACGCAGGGGCGGATCTCCCGGCTCGGGCTTGGGGCTGATATAGACCGTCTCGTGGCTTTTCTTGTCGTAGCGGAGGAGGTTGCCTTCCTGCCACTCGACGTAGACGGTGTTCGGGTCGGTCGGGTCGATGGCCGAGGCGTAGCCGTCGGCCCCGTAGGTGATCGCCCAGTCGAAGTTCGAGATGCCGTTCCCGTTGAGCGTCCGCGACGGCCCGAGCTGGCTGCCGTTGTCCTGGCTGCCGCCGTGGACGTTGTAGAAGGGAAGGGCGTTGTCGAGGGCGAGCTTGTAGAACTGGGTCACGGGCAGGTTCTCGAAAAAGCGCCAGGTCTTGCCGCCGTCGTGGCTCTCGTAGACGCCGCCGTCGCTGCCGTTGAGGATAGTGTCGGGGTCGCCCTTGACGAAGGCCATGGCGTGGTTGTCGCCGTGCTTATTCTTCTCGCCGACGGGGCGCCAGGTCCTGCCGCCGTCGTTCGTCACTCTCATCGATGGGTCCATTTGGAAGACGCGGTCGAAGACGTTGGGATCGGCGAAGATCTCCTGGTAGTAGTGCGGCCCGGTGCCGCCGCTTATGTAGGAATTGCGCTTCTCCCAGCTTTCGCCCTTATCCGGCGATCGGTAGAAGCCCTTCTCCTCCGGCCCGGCCTCGACCGTGGCGTAGACGACGCGCGGGTCGAGGGGCGAGACGGCCAGGCCGATCTTGCCGATGTCGCCCGAGGGCAGGCCGACGGTGAGCTTGCGCCAGGTCTTGCCGGCATCCTCGCTCTTGGTGATTCCCGATTCGGGGCCGCCGCCCATGAAGGCGGCAACGCTGCGCCGACGCTGGTAGGCCGCGGCGTAGATGATGTCGGGGTTGGCGGGGTCGAACTCGGCGCTGGTAACGCCGGTGTCCTTCGATATTTCAAGGGAGAGGGTCCAAGTTTTACCGCCGTCGATCGTCTTGTAGAGGCCGCGCTCGCCGCCCGGCGACCAAAGGGGCCCTTCGGCCGCGACATAGACGACGCCGGAATTGCGCGGGTCGACGAGGATCCGGCCGATGTGCTCTGACTTGGCGAGGCCCATGTTCGTCCACGTCTTCCCGCCGTTGAGGCTTTTATAGACGCCGTCTCCGAAGCCCACGTGGCGCCCGCTGACGTTCTCGCCCGTGCCCACCCAGACGGTCTCCGGGTTCGACGGATCCAGGGTGATGCAGCCGATCGAGTACGAAGGCTGGGCGTCGAAGATGGGAGTCCAGGTCGTCCCGGCGTTCTCGGTCTTCCAGACGCCTCCCGAGCCCACGGCGACGTACCAGGTGCTCCGCCTCCCCGGGTGGATGACGATGTCGCTGATTCGTCCCGACATGATGGCCGGGCCGATGTTGCGGAAGGACAGTCCCGAGACGAGCTCGGAAATGAGGACGGCCTTATCCCCGGTTTTAGCGGCGGACTTGGCGTCCGCTTTCGCCGCGGACGGCGCCGCTTGAGCCGGAAGCGGGGCCGACGCGCTGAGCGTGATCAAAACCAGGATGGCCGGAACGATATGTTTCCTCATGATGACCTCCTCTGGTCCGGCTGCAGGTCCGGACACTGGCGGCGATGCTGACCGTGACCATAATCGGATTCGGCAAAAAAAGCCGACATTAAACATGACGAAGAAGGAAGATTATCAGCATCCGAGGCGGAATTGCAATAGCCCGGAACGGAGGGACGGGGCACTCGATTCGAGTCCGTCCGGTCAATATCGAAAGATGAGCTCGAAGCGGACCCAGGCGTAGCTCTGGGCCCCGCGGAAATAATAATCGCCGGGCTGGAGGCTTTCCCAGAGGAAATGGCCGGAGACGTGCTTGCTGATGTCGAAGTTCAATCGGGCCAGGAAGAGGTCGCCCCGGTCCTTGCCCGCGCCGCTCAGGAAGGACGTGGCCGGGCTTTTTTGGGCGGCCCACAGGCGATGCCAGGTCAAGAGGAGCCGGAGGTTGTCCCGGAGGCTGAAATTGAGGATGCCGTGGAAGGAGACAAAATTCGACCAGTAAGCCGGCCGGCTCTCGCGGGCGGACAGGTAAATGAGCGACTCGCTCCACTTCGGCCAGCGGCTGAAAGCCGGGTCCCATCCTTCATAACGATCGGGAGTGACCGGGTCGTCTCCGCTGAGGTAAATGCCGCCCAAGGTCAGGACGGTCGGCCAGGGGAGCGCGGCCTGGGTTTTATAGTCGAGATGGAAATATCCGCCGTAGCCGAGCCGGTCCAGGTCGCCGTGGGTGCCGGACTGCAGGGCCGCCTCGGTTGTCAAGGACAGCCGCCCGTCGAACGGAACCTGGAGCCTGCCGCCCATATTCGTGATCCCCGAGCCGGGGAGCGTCCCCGTCCGGCGGATGGCCTTCCGGAAGAGGTACGCTTCCCAATTGAGCTTCTTGAGCGGGCCGATCGCGTAGAGACCGAAGCCCGCCTCGTCCTGTTCGACCATGTTCTGGCCGACGTCATGGACGCGGGGGAAGAGCTTGTCGGTTCGGGGCTGGTCCAGGTAGAACGCCGTCAAGGTCGTCTTGGGGCTGGCTGCCCAGTCGAGCCGGACGGCGTTGAAGTAGGCTGAACGGGAGCCGTCGAGCGGGCCGCCGTCGAAGATGATGAAGCCCTCGCCCATCTGGATATCCTGGCGGCCCATGGTCAGCGTCAGAGGGAGATCGGCCGGCCTCTTCCAGCGGAGGTAGAGCTGGTCGAAGAAGACTTCGTTGAGGTCGTAGTTTTTCTTGAGTTTTGGGTCGGACTTGGGCGCGATGTAGTAGCGGTTTTCGTTGGTGAGCTTGACGGAAAACTCGAGCCTGGAAGAGGGGAGCCATTGGGCGGCGACGCTCGTCCGGAAGCGGATGTAGGCCGAGCTGTCGGCGGCCGCATCGTTGAGGCTCGTGACGTTGTCCGAGCTCTCCTGGCGGATCCGCTCTATAAAGGAGAATTTGAGGCGGGGCGGGGACTGAAGCTCCACGGATTTACGTCCGAGGGATCTACCCTTTGCAGGCGATGGAGCGCACTCACGAACCGGTTCCGGTTCATGAGTACTGCGAAAACCGCTGCCTGTCCCCGAAGCGGGGAATTCGCTATTCCTCCACGGACTAACGTCCGTGGAATCCCGCGAAGGGGATTGATTTTGCGCGGAGTCTTGGGCGAAGAGGGCCGCGTTGAGGAAGGTCAAGATGACGAGGACGGTGAGGAAAGTTGCGGCGGGGATAACGACAGCGGGGGCGACGGCGATAAACATCTTATACGATATGCGCTTCGTTTTCATATCCTCTCCCGGGGAGCTTGATCCTTTTTAAATGCCCAATTTCGCCCTTTCTTCATATCATAGAAAATGGGAGCGATCAATCGGAGGGGACAGAACTCAAACCTAACCGCCCAAATTGGAATGAACCTTCCCGCGTCAAATTCATCCAGGCTTGGAAGTAGGCCGTCAAATGATGCTGAGGGAGCTCAGGCCGTTGACACCGCATCCTGTCCTGATTTAATATCAACTGCAAACTTAGACCCAGTTCAGTCGCGAAATAAGGGAGGTCGGAATGCAAGTTAGAGTTCTTGGCGGCATCGTCCTCGTGTTTTTCTCGGCGGCCCTGGCCGCTTCCGATCCCGGACAGACGAACGACGCCGCCGAAGCGATGAAGAATCTGAAGCTGTGCCAAGAAAGCCTGGGGAAAGACGACGTCGATGCGGCGGTTGAATATGG